>Ga0126373_10000096_pt1 | contig 69277 bp, 60 predicted proteins | sample PanSoiMetPlot_11_FD_92545 | JGI IMG/M metagenome (GOLD analysis project Ga0126373, IMG submission 92545) | Tropical forest soil microbial communities from Panama - MetaG Plot_11 | ecosystem: Environmental > Terrestrial > Soil > Tropical forest > Bulk soil | place: Panama | collected 2016-02-17 | reverse complement strand
TGCGCCAGGGGCGTGTCGGCCTTAGCTTGCCGAACCTGATCCCTGACCACTTTGGCAAAACTCAAGTCTCGCGACAAGTTTCTGGCACCAGTGACCCCGGCGAGCCGCGGTTACTGCTTTTAACCATGACGTTCACCACCGCGGCTTTTGACCGAAGCAGCTCATGGCTGTTTGAAGCCTGCTTCTGCAAACCGGCTTCGAAGGGCCTTCCTTCATCTCCAGCACAGCACCACGCTCCTACGAGCGCGTTCTTGACACAAACCCTCCTCGGGCCCGGTATTGCGGTGCCGTTATAAGCGGGATTGGAGGCGTTGGGGAGCAGGCCATCGAATTGCGCCGAGGCTTGAGGATATGCATTGGCCTGCCAGTATGCCGGCAACTGTCCAAAGTAGCTGTCGAACGAACGATTCTCCTGAGCCATAAAGATGATGTGATTGATGGAATTGATGTCGCCGGTACGCGGTTCATTGATGGCCGATGAAGGTAAGCCTTGACAGCCAGATAACAAGCCGGCCAGGGCAAGGGAAGCGATGGTGCAGCACGAGCGGAGTTTTTCCCCAAAGACCATCCGCCACCTTTTAAAACATTCGGGGACGAAGAAAACTGGCCAGACCCGCGGGTTGGATGAACTCAGACAATCGAAATGTTGGTTGGAATTGAAAGAAAGGTTGAGTCTCAGCCCGCTACTTCGTGACAGGAAAGGACCTTACTTTCCTTGGGAGATGAACGGGAGATCACGATCTGGTAAGCATCCGTCAGTCTCGTCGGCCCTATCCCCCCAAAAGTTCGCAGACCAAAGATACTTGTCTCCGCGTCACTTTCGCCCTAAACTCCCTGCGTCCCAGAAAGTTCACGACTGGTTCAGAGGAATCCACAGGGTGGCGTCCTTCCCTCCAGAACCAGATCACGCAAGCGCAAGACCTCAGCACGTCCGCTCCTGAGGGAAGATGTGTCTCAAGAATTGGTGTGCCCTGATTGTGCTCATGTCGTGGACAGGTGTTTGTGCGGCCGGGAATTCAATCGTACCTACGACAACCGTAACAGCCCAGCAGGCGAATAACAGTAGCGCGGCAAATAGTTTCTCAGCTCAAACGAACGGGAATGCTGGCGTCAGCAATGTGAGTAAAGTCGACACTCACAGTCTGCTCTATCCCGGCGCCACCACGAAAATATACGCCCATCTGCTGTTGTGGTTTGGCGGCTCGAACCACATGAACGTCGGCTACAGCTCTACGGACCCGAAACAGATCCATCGACAGATCACCGATATGATCAGTCGGGGAATCGATGGCGTGATTATCGACTGGTATGGTCCTAACAACAGCATTGACCAGGCCACTAAGCTGGTGATGACTGAGGCGGAAGCTCATCCGGGGTTTAGGTTTGCGATCATGGTCGACCAAGGGGCGATCAAATGGGATTCCTGTTCTGGTTGTTCTCCAGAACAAGCGCTCATTACTCAGTTGCAATACATCGAGCAAACCTATTTCCCATCTCCCGCGTACATGACCCTGCAAGGGCAGCCGGTGGTAACGAACTTCAACATTGATCTTGCCTATTCGATCAACTGGGATGATGTAACAAGTTCACTTTCTACGCAGCCCGCGTTTCTGTTCCAGAATAACAATGGTTTCACTCACCTCCTGAGTAATGGAAGTTACTCCTGGGTCATGCCGACGACGTCTGATTACGGTATTGGCTATCTCCGCAACTTCTACAACGCGGGAATGGGGATTCAGAGCGAGGAGACGGTAGGCGCGACCTACAAGGGATTTAATGACACGTTGGCCTCGTGGGGTTCCAATCGAATCATGGGCCAGCAGTGTGGGCAAACCTGGCTTCAGACATTCTCTGAGGTGAATAGCCTGTATCATTCGGGCAAGCAGCTGCCAGCGTTGCAGCTTGTCACATGGAACGATTATGAAGAGGGCACCGAAATTGAATCCGGGATCAGCAATTGCTTGAGCATTTCACCGTCGAGTGCGGGAAATTCCTTGCGCTGGACGGTCAAAGGGAGGGAGAGCACTGTCGATCATTATGTCGCATTCCTGAGCAGCGATGGCCAAAACCTGATGTCGATAACGCAAGCAAATCCGGGAGTGCGATCGATAAACTTATGCAACTATTCGATTCCCGTTGGAAGCTATACGTTCTACGTCCAGGCGGTGGGAAAGCCTAGCATCACAAATCATATGTCTTCCGGCGTGCAAGCGAAGGTTCACTGCGCGACCAGTAGCCCAGGGCTGACACTGAACGTGAGTGCCCCGACGATCACGCTGACCGCTGGAGGTTCGGGCACCGTAAGAGTCGGCGTCACACCACAATCGGGTTCACTTGACAACGCGGTAGCGCTCACCTGTTCCGGTCTTCCGCGCAAGTTGAAATGCTTATTCGCTCCCGGTTCGGTCATCCCTGGGGCCAATACGGCGAGTTCGGTCCTGACCATCGATGCCACGGCCAGGAGCACCACCGCGAATCACCGCGAAATTCGGCCTTTCTATGTCGCCGATGGGTTGCTCGGATTCGGCTTGTTCAGCATTGTGTTCCTGGGAAAAATGGACCGCAGGCTTCTTTTCAGCGCCGTAGCCGTCGCGATGTTGGGCCTTGCCGTTATGGGGAGCGTCTCCTGCGGCGGTAGTCTCAGCCCCATTCTCAACTCTTCCGTCCCGAACCACTACATCGTGACCGTTACTGGGAATACCGGATCGACCCAGGCTTCCGCTGCCATAACCGTCACCGTGAATTAATCCGGCCTGAGCGATCTCCTGCCACGGAGCGTGCAGGACAACGGACCGGCGTGCCCAAGTCAAAGAGTTGCGGGTGAGCAGACGCAAGAGCAAAGACTTTGAGGGAATCCAACGAGGTAGCCGGCGAACCCGCGATATGTATTTGAGCGTCTCAACGCGTTGCTGAAGCTCGAAATGTCGTAAATACTTCTGCACGACGTTGGGCATAGTCATGCGCAATGCGGCGGAGAAGTTTTGCATTGCCATGGCATATTGCTTCTCAGGATCCGTCAGCACGCGATGCACACAATCCGCCAATCCTTGCGCATCTCCCGATGGGTAGAACTCGATCGCCAGTTCTTCGCTCTGCCCCATCTGGCGAAAATCCGGTAGATCGGCACTAATGATCGGAACGCTAAAGGCGCACGCGAGATGGGCCACTCCACTGCAGCCGGTGGAAGACGTGTATGGCATAACCGCGACGCTGGATGACTGAAATAGATCAGCGAGGTCAGACTCCGGAACGTATCCTCGAAATTCAATGCTCGAATTTCCCGCATTCTGCTGCCTGACTGACTCCACGTAGCCCGCTGCCTGAGGATGATCACCTCCCGCAATGATCAGTTTCGCTTGCGGCAACTTCGGCGCGAGCAATTGAAACGCTTCTATCATGAGTTCGAGGCGTTTGTACGTGCCCCATTTACCGAATGCCAGGATGCGTTGCGTTGGGGTTCCACGACGGGAGTAGTCCGGGAGCTCGGGTCGCCGGGCAAGCAAACCGTGCGCCCGAAGGTGAACATTGTCCCGCCCGTACTTATCATTCAAGATCTTGCGATATCCAGGCATGAGAACCGAGACGGAGTTGGAGAGCAGGAGCATTCTGGTTGCCACGGCTCCCGCAAAACGGTAAAGCCGCTCGTGTTGCACGCCGGCATCTTTGAGTTCGACCGTATCCATGAGGTGGTGCAAAGTCACATGCGTGTACCGCCCGCTTAAGCGCGCGAGCAAGGGAGACATCAGGCCGCTGAAGGCCACGAATGGGTTTCGGCCAAATGTGCTGAACAGAAGATTGAACCAGACGACATCGGGTTTCAGGCGACGGATGGTTTTTATGAGTTGGTACGCGGAGGCTGGATCGTCGAAGGACCAGCATCGCAGCACAGTGAAGCCGTCCCGCTCCGGTTGAGCTGTGGGAAGCTGATCCGCAAGCACAGTAAGGCTAAGAAAAGGATTGCGCTGTAATTCTTGCGCGATATGAAATCCGTATTCGCTAAGACCCCCGGTGCTGGGGGGGAAAGTTGTGACCAGACAAATCTTCATTAGCCTCCTGCTCGACTAGGCGGTAGATTCGATGTGCTGTAGCGAAAAGATGTTGTAGAGGAGGAGGAGAAAGACCTTAACTGCTGGGCATCTCCGGATCCCCGGCAAATTGGTTTGCAGGCCTAGGTGCACCCCCTTGCGCATCCCCTTCGAAGTTGGCGAGGCATTCTCTGATGCAATGCGTCAATTCGGTGACGGACCAGGGTGGAATGACGGATATTCTGGCGATCTTGGCGATGATCAAATAAGCTTCGCGGTTACGACGAACAAACTCCAAGGGGTACTCCGGCTTGCGTGAGACTGCGGCTTCGGGGTCGGCATCGAGGAGAATAGCCAGATTGGGTTTCGGTACGATCAGCAAAAGCAAACGAACGTAGAGCCGCACTGCCCAAGATCGAAGTGGCAGGTTTGCCAACTCGTCGTAGAAGTAACGGTCGAAGATGACAAATTCGGCATTTTCCGCCTCGCGGTGGAAAACAACGGCCCGTAATCGAAGCGCATCCAGCCAGTAGAGAAATAGCCGCAGGACCACGACATACCACGAAGTGACATTCTTATCCCGGCGTGCAACCGGTCGCTCGGGGGTACCCACCCCTTTTTCGCCTCTGAATACACGCCGGCTCAGCGATTCGCGGTATTTCGAGAACGCCACGACATCGTCCCAAAAAGCATATAGCCGAACCCGAGAGCCACGGCCCTCGAGGTAACGCAATAGAGCATCAATCTGAGTGCTCTTCCCAGCGCCATCGATTCCGGAAAAGCTGATAATTGTGCAATGGCGATGTTTCATTTCAGAGAAGGACTGGCATGACAGCCCATAGATACTCTGTTAATGGGCACCCGGCGGCTTGCTGGGTGTAGCCGCGCTCAGGGCGACCACTGTTCCGATAGCGGCGCCTGCACCAAGAATGGCGCCAACTTTGACGACGAGGGTACGAACGCGATGCTGTTTTGCCGGAGCAATGGCTGCCCCTGCCGGTTCAGCAGCTGTTATTCCACTTACCTTGGGAGCTTCCGCCGCCGCGGTTCCCACCGGTCTCTGCAGCTTCGGCTCGTTCTTGTCGTCATTCTTATTCGCCGAGTCTTGGCCGGCCTGATGCGCTGAATCGAATTGCGAACTAGCGGCTTGGGGATCTGCGGTCGCCGGAACAGGGTTCTGCGACTTGGCCCAGATTGTTCCCGGACTATCGGGGAACTCTTGTCCGGGAACAGATTGGGGTGCGCGCTCGGTGTCACTGGTTTCGGATGTCGCGTCTTGGGCGAGCATGGTTACTGAGCAACTGAACACAAATGCACAGAGCACGGCAGCAATACCTGGATGGACCCGTGACATCGGAATCTCCTTTTGTCCTCTAGCAAAAGAGACTATTTGCGAAAGCCCTTAACTGGCCTGCTTCACTACGCCGAGTTCGTTGAACACATTGGCGTACCAAGGAGTATTCTGTGGTACGGCTTCGGCAGGTATAGCGTGGAAACTACGGATCGCGTCTTCACAATTCAGAAATGTTTCGAACACGCGGGACACCCGCATGAGTTCCAGAATCACCTCGGCTTCCGGAGACAGGGCCGCGAGTTTCAGGTCGCCATCGCGTTTTAAAACTTCTTCGAGGCAGTGCAGGAGCATCTCTACACCCGCACTCTCCATCGAGCGCACCTGCGACAGATCAAGAACGATTCGCGGGCGGTTGGATTCAAGCAGTGGTCCCAATTCCTGCATGAAGTCATGAACCTCTCCTACTTTTAAAACCTCCGGCACTTGCATCACCACAATGGGCCCACTGGTCAACATCTTGAATACCCCTTTTCTTGTTTTAACTCTTCGATCAAGGTCTTGCTTACCGCCCATGTTCATTCAGCAGAAGACATAGCCATGCCACTCTCGATATCCGTCCGCAATTTACGCCCTCGTCCACGCGCTGCACTTTCCCTCAGAACTACGGGATCCGTAATTTGAAGGCTTACGTTGTGTTGGAGGTTAATCAAATTTCGCCCATCCACAATGGAGTGCGCGAGATCCAGACCTATGCCGACGTACGTGTTGGGCAGAATTGAGCTGTTCTCTACCGCCGTTCCAAAATGGATGTGAGAGTCGCTTTCAACGTTGCTTCCTCTCGTGATGAGGCACTCATCGGAAATCTGAACGTTTCGACCAATGAACGCCGGCGCTACAATCCGCGCGGAGCGCTCAATCAGTGCTCCCTCACACACCCAAATGCCGGGCTTTATCTCAGCGCCTTCAGGGCGGAGATGGCAGCGTGAATGAAAGCCATCGAGCACCAGTCGCCGGAAATCACGCGCAGACTGCAAACGATTTGCATATGCCTGCGAGCGATAGACGGCCGACCGAGCACATGCCGATGGGGAACACACCCACGAGTACCCTGAAACGACCGAAGGGTCGACAATCCAGACGTCGAGCGGTCCGTCGTCCACAAACGCGCGCGTAGCTTCCAAGCCCCGTTCCTGGTGAAATGCGAGCATGGTTGCGATGTCAAGTTCGAAATAGGCACCGCAGCGTGCGATCAAAACCGCATCGCATCCTTTTCGCTTGTAGCTCGCGAAGCATTCATCCGCCAGGTCTGGAAGCGAGCTTTGAGACTGCGCTCCATTTCGGCGGTCCCGAAGAGTCGCAATCACCGAGACGAGGTCACACACTTCCCATAAGGCATCGGCGAGTCTGCTGATCGATGCCTTGCCCATAACCTCCACCGCAGCCCATGATGCTAGTTCCGAACCGGGGCTCGCAATGAACCTGTCGCCTTGCACCTGCCGACTCTGATCGCTTGCGATAATGATTGCGCCTAACATGTCACCGCCTTCGAACCCCTATCTGTTAACGACCTTGCTTAGCCGACGTTGACCCGGCCATGAATTCGTCCCGCGTAGCAGCAACCGGTTTTACATGACGCCGGCGGATCTTCGTTTTGGGGAACAGCAGCGAGCGCATCTTTAGCTTCGCTTTGTGGAGTTGCGACTTTGAATTGCCAATTGAGCAATCGAGCAACTGAGCAATTTCATGGTGCTGGTACCCTTCCACTTCGTGAAGAGCGAAAATGCGGCGGCAACCTTCCGGTAATTCCTGGAGAGCACGGCGCAGCGCAATGCGATCGACGACGCCGCTCAGATCCGGGTCATTTTTTCCGAAATCGCGATGCAGTGACGGTGACTCGGAATGAACGGGTTCGTCCAAAGATACTGTCGGAGGAGATTTGCGCCGACGCAACTTCATCAGCACAGTATTGACCGCCACTCGATACAACCAGGTGGAGAAGGCGGCATCCCCGCGGAAAGATCCGACGGTTCGGAACACCTGCAGAAAGGCTTCCTGCGTCAGGTCCTCGGCTTCAGCGACGTCCTTGGTCATCAGGAGGCAAACGGAATAAACTCGGTTCTTGTGCTGCTGGAATAGCGTTGCGAACGCCTGCTCGTCTCCCGCCTGCGCGCGCTTTACCAGATTAATCTGAGAATCATCACGACCTTTGACGCTTGTCGAGGGGATCACATTCGCTTCTGTTGCGGGAATCGCACAAGTAGCCACGTTTGGCCTCCTTACACCTTGCTAAAAAGAAATTTGTCCGCACCAAACCCCGCGAACATGGTTCTCAGAGTAGGGAATAAGGCGTTTCGCTAGTATCGGGTCACATCTGTAAAGGGTTGCCGGATAGTCTGTAAGGTTTTCAATTTTGCAAGTCGTTGCGTATTAAGACAAATGATCCGCGCCTGGGCGCGGATCATCAAGAAACCGAATGTAGGGAAACCGACGGATTGACAAATCGCCGCTCAGTACAAATGGAACTCAACTTCAACACTGATCTGGACGTCAACCGGGTGACCGTCTTTCAGAGCGGGCTGGAACCGCCACTGCTTCACCGCCTCCACCGCTTTAGCGTCCAGCCCGAAGCCCAGACCACGAGCAACTCGTATGTCGCGAGGATGACCGGCAGAGTCGACGATCAACCACAACACACAAGTACCTTGCTTTTTTGCGCTGCGCGCTTCTTCGGTGTAGTGGGGATCGGGAGCGGAGATCGCCGTGGGAGCGGAGATGCCGCCACCCACTTTGTACACGCCACCTCCGAAGCCGCCACCGCTGCCAGCACCGACGCCGGGGCCGTGACCAACCCCTACACCGCCGCCGGAACCAGAGCCAATGCCGCCGCCGGAGCCGGTTCCATTCGATGGTGGGGCTCCAGGCATAGCGGGCGCCGCGGCGGGAACACCAAGGTTCGGCATGTGATTGTCAGCGAGGTGCACCTGTGGCGGAGCGACCACTGTCGGCTCGGCCGTCAGCTTTGGTCTTTCATTTCGCATCACGATTGCCGGCGGGGTAATTTGTTGCAACGCTGTTTTGGGAGGCCGCCCCTTGGGAGCTTCGACTACATCGTGATCCCCGCCTCCGCCACCGCCGCTGATGACCTTCTTTGCCACAGGAAGGGCATAGGATTCAGGCGATGGCGCGATGAGAGTCACTGCCTGGCGCGTTTGTTTTTGGGTGATCTGATGGGTGACAAAGATGCCACTCATGAGCAGGATAACGATTACGAGGTGGACAATCGCGGAGATGGTTACGCCACTCGAACGATAATTATTGTACTGCCCCCAGATCTGATCGGGCGGACGCGAAATCCGGCTCACAGTGCGTAAGCCTTGGCGTGGCCGCTCCGCCACATAGCGGCGCGGAACCACTCGTTGCGCAGGAACCCGCAGCCACTGTTCGCTGTTATAGGCAGAATTCTGATGACTCGACATGATGGCTCCTCAAAGTCGTGCACCACTGTCCTTGAGTAGATGCGTATAGACCACAGCGGGTTGAAGCCGGCAGCGGATGCGCTTCTGCGTACTCTCACCCATACCAACAAAAGGTGGTGGGAATCTGAACTTCCCACCACGTGTTCAGCTACCGCCAATCGATAATCTTCATGCCCGGAGTCACAGGCGCCCAGCGAGCAATAGAACAATTACTACAATGACGATCAAACCCAATCCTCCGCTTGGGTAATATCCCCAGGAGCGGCTGTAAGGCCAGGTGGGCAATGCGCCAAGCAGCAACAAAATCAACACCACCAAAAGGATCGTGTACATATCACCTCCGTTGTTAACGGTTACGGAACTTACAGCTACAGATTGACTGCGCTTTGCGGCCGAATTGTTTGGCAACAGCGCGTTATTTCGCCGCTGATTCGGTAGCGCCCTCCGTCTGCTTGCGGCCGGACTCACGACTCTGTTCCGAGTACTTTCTCACTGCGGCCAGAAATGGCTCGCTATCGGCAGGAGGCCGAACCCTTCCATTGAGGATGTCAGTAAACGGCACGAACTTCCCGTAAAGCAGGTGCGTCTCATCCTTGTCCTGCGTAATCGCAGAACCATTGAGATCTACGCCCGCAAAGATCCCCCGCGCCCGCGAATACGTAAGGACTTCAGCCTTCATCTTGATATCAGTGTCGGCGGCAGCATCCCGACCAACCGGGCCTGCGGCAGCAGAGGCATCGGCGCCAAGTTTGAATTTGCTGGAAAGCAGGTGCTGCATTCCCTGCTCGTTCGTAACGACCATTACGAGATCAATTGCCTGGCCGCCTAGCTGTAAGCCCCAGCTTCCGCCGGTAATAGTGATCGGCGCCGGAGCGCTCCATGTCCCACTCTCTGTACGGCACGTTGCAACTCCCTTGCCGTGGTTTCCACCGAAGCCAACGGCAATTTTCACCATCGAAGGAACGACCGCAATGCATTTGGCATCCTTCATAACCTTGTCCGGGATTGCCTTGTCTTTCACCGCCATGATCTCGTCCAAGACTCTGGCCGATGCGTCAATTCGCTTTGCGATATCGGATTTATGGCTATCGTCGGCGGAATAGCCCACGCCGACCAAGGCCGAACAGATGCCTAGCACCAGCAGACATCTCGACACGACAGAAGAAATTTGTCTCATGGTTGTCATTGTCCTTATCTGTGCTCACGACCTGCGCTCACGCAAGCACCGGTAACGGTCTGCGAGAATAAGCTATCTCCCGCAACCGCAGCGTTCTATCCGTAGGAGGCAGTAAAGAGGGAGATGAGTTTCCCGAAGGAGCAACAGGGCAACGGCAAGGGAGAGACTTAAGGCTTGCGTACAGTGTTCACCCTATTGTGACGAATTAGCCGGCAGAATAAGCTGCAATCTCTACTCGACACAACGCCCCCCAAGCGGGTGCCGGTCCTCTGGGACGGACCGGCACCTGCTCCTTCCAAGCGAACATTCGCCTCTACAGCGCCGCAGTTAGTTGAATACGCACTTGGGGGATGGAGATGCTACGCACGGCCCCGTATTCTGCAACCTACAGTCCCATCGAGGGAGGCAATCTATGCTTTGCTTTATTGGGCTTTGATGTTCCTGGTTATCGCGCTGATTGCAGGAGTGTTAGGGTTCACCGGGGTGGCAGTCGCCTCAGCTGGTATCGCGAAGGTGCTATTCATCATCTTCCTGATACTGTTCTTGGTTTCGCTTGTCACGCATCTCGCCAGAGGGCGAGCTTGAACGCATGATCCTCGCGGTCAAGGTTAGGGCGGCCCAAGGGCCGCCCTTTATCTATCGAGGCCGTTATAGCTAAACAGATATGAGGTTTAAGTATCGTCGCCTATCTATAAGGGTCGCGTTCCCGGCGTTCTTGCACTTTCCAACTCTCCATCTGACGGCATGAGAACGACTCCAGAACTGTACCCAATTACCCGCGAGAGCCGAGGCCGAGAGCCGCCGTTTCACAGTTCGCGAAATCCGGCGGGGATTATCGGACACAGCGCAGTCGATCGGTTCTGCCTTGCATCCAACTATGACCTGTGACACTTGCTCTTCAAGTCGGGTGGATGTTTCTCCTGGCAATCCCCGTTGCTTGCGTGGCTTGGACCGTGACCCACGAAGAGGTGTTCCGCGAACCGCGACAGTATTGTCACAAGCAGAGTACACGCGGCCAGGGCGTTTTTCGTCGCACGTTCTTCTATCTTTTCACGTGTGAGTATTGCTTCAGCCATTATGTGGCGGCCGCAGCGTTGCTGGTCACGCGTTTCAAGCTTCGGTTCGGCGATTGGAGAGGCTACGTTCTGGCATTCTTCGCACTAGTTTGGGTCGCCAATCAATATATGAGCATCTACAATCGTTTGCGACTCGATATTAAGCATGAGCAAGGGGAAATCAAGGCGGACGAGCGGGTCGTCGAACAACGCAAAGCTGCCTGAACTGGGCCGAACCGAGGAGAACTTCAAACTGTAATTGCGACACTCGCCGTATCGTGCCGGACGGCGGGAATAATTACCTCAAGCAGGGTCCCGGGATTTGTGTTTGCCAGACGAAGAGTACCGCCGAGTTCTGTCACCCGCTGCCTCATGCCGCCAATTCCGACGCCCACACTTTCCGGGCGCAACTGAATGACCTGCTCATCGATACCTTTGCCGTCATCGGCCACTGAGACCACGATGTTCCCGCCTTTCTGGATTATCGTGACCCTGCCGTTACGCGCACCCGAGTGCCGGAACATATTGGTAAGCGCTTCTTGAACGATGCGAAAGATCGCAGTCTCAAGCTCCGACTTAAGACGCCCCAAGTCTGGGGGATCCACTTCCAATACAACGAGGATGCCGCTTCGTTCCGAGAGGCCTTCGAGATACCAACGCAGGGCGGAAACCAACCCAACTTCATCCAGCAGCGGCGGATGCAACAAATGAGAGATGGTTCGAACTTGTTGGATGGCCCGATCGATTAATTGGCTCGCTTCCAACGACGCTTGCCGCAGCGAGGGGGAGGAGTCTTTTGCGAGAATGCCGTCAAGAATCATCTTGGCGGCGGCGAGTTCCTGGCCGAGACCATCGTGGATCTCGCGCGCGATGCGGCGCCGCTCCTCATCTTGCATCGTCATCATGCGATTGGAGAGGCGTCTGAGCGCAGCGGTTCGATTCTCGACCATTCTTTCGAGCTCGAACGCATTTTCACGAATGGATTGCTCCAGCAATTTGCTGTCGTGAATGTCAGAACAAGTGCCATACCATTTCACGATGGTGCCGTGGCTGTCTCGCAAAGGCACCGCCCGCGCACGGAACCAGCGGTACTGCGAATCGGCAGCGCGCATCCGGTAGGTGCAGTCATAGGTCTCGCCCGACTCGACCGAATACATCCACCGTTGGTGACTCTGCTCTTTGTCGTCGGGATGCAAGTAATCCAGCCAGCCGAACCCGATTGCGCTATTGGGCGCGGCCCCGGTGTATTCATAAAAGCGGCTGCTGAGGTATTCGCGGCTTCCATCGGGATTTCGGCTAAAGATAATATCAGGGGCAGTCTGCACAATCGCGTCCAGTTGCTGGTTCCGCTGCGCCAACTCCCGATTTAACTTGTGGAGCGCGACAGCCTTCTGTTGCAACTCGGAAGTTCGATCGGCGACGCGTTGTTCAAGCTCGGCATTCAGTCTCTCGAGCTGCTGATTCTTGCGATGGAGCTCGGTGAAGACTCTGACCTTGGCTCGGAGCACTTCCGGCACGATTGGCACGGAAAGGTAATCCACGGCTCCATGCTGATAGCCTTTAAGACGGTCAAGATCAGTAAGATGAACCGCTGAAATGAAAATGATGGCGGTTTTCTGAAATCGAGGATGCTGTCGGATAATCTCGGCGAGCTCAAAACCGTCGATCTCCGGCATGCTGACGTCCATCAGCACAACGGCGACGTCGATCTTAAGCAACTTCTCCAAAGCTTCCTTGGCAGAAGTTGTCTTGATCAGGTTTTCGCCCAAGTCCGACAAAATTGCCTCGTAGGTCAGCAATTTGCCGGGCTGATCGTCAACCATCAAGATATTCACGCGGTCGCTGGAACTTGCGTTCTCTGATGATTCAGAAACCGTGTGTGATTTGATTTCAGCGCTCGGACCCATGCTCATCGATGCAGCCACATACGTAATGCAGAAAGTAACTGTTCCGTGTTGACGGGCTTGGCGAGATACTCTGACGCACCCGCCTCCAAACATTTCTCGCGGTCGCCTTTCATCGCCTTTGCCGTCAGGGCAATGATGGGTAGACGCCGAAACAACGCATTTTGCCGGATGACCTGCATAGTTGCGTATCCGTCCATTTCAGGCATCATGATGTCCATCAGAACAATGGCGACGTCGGAAGTGGACTCGAGAATCGAGATGGCTTCCCGGCCAGTGCCCGCGGTCAGTACCGCCATCCCACGGCGCTCAAGTACGCTGCTCAGCGCAAAAATATTCCGCATGTCATCGTCAACAACAAGGACTTTCTTCCCTAGCAGGGCCTCATCGGAGCGATGCAAGCGGTCGAGCATTTTTTGTTTTTCCTGCGGTAGATCGGCGACCACACGATGTAAGAACAATGCAGTTTCGTCGAGCAACCTCTCGGGCGACTCCACCCCTTTGACAACCACGCTGCGAGCGAGCGTATGCAACCGCGCATCTTCATCCGGAGAAAGTTCTTTGCCGGTGAATACGACAACGGGCAGGTCGCGAGCGCCCGGGATATCCCGCATTCGCTCCAGGATGTCGAAGCCGCTCATATCAGGCAGCCGGAGATCCAGGACCGCACAATCGAACATTTCTTTTTCGACCAGTTGCAGCGCCTCGGAGCCAGTGGCTGCGACGATCACATCGATATCGTCATGCCCGAGGAGTTCGCGAATGCTCAACTGCTCCGCCGGGTTGTCTTCCACGATCAACAATCGTTTTCTTCGAGGTGTGGAGTATTGTTTGATTCGGGACAGAGCGATCTCGAGATCTTGCGCATTGGTTGGCTTAGTAACGAACGCAAAAGCGCCGCGGGCCAGCCCATGCTGCCGGTCTTCATCGAGCGTCAACATTTGAACGGGGATGTGGCGCGTGGCCGGATCCTGTTTCAGATGGTTTAGGACGGTCCATCCCAGCATGTCGGGCAGGAACACATCGAGCGAAATGGCGGCGGGATGGAATTCGCGAGCAAGCGCCAGAGCCTCGGCGCCGCGCAAGGCGGCGAGCACTTTGAATCCTTTGTCCCGCGCCAGATCGCAAAGTACCCGGGCATAGTGAGGATCATCCTCCACAATGAGCAAAACCGCGTCCTCAGGCTGCAAATTGTGGCGGTCGTCGGCGATCTCTTCGACCGGGTGTTCGGCAACGACAATGTTCGACAACTTCAACGGCGCGGTTGGCGCCTTCACGTCGGCTTGGCTTAGCCTGGAGGCTGACGGGCCCACATAGGTTAGAGGTAGCAAGAGCGTGAATGTGCTGCCTTGGCCGGGGATACTCTTTAGTTGAATTTCTCCGCCGAGCAGGCTTGCCAGCTCGCGGCTGATCGCGAGTCCGAGGCCGGTTCCGCCGTACTTGCGGCTGGTGCCGGCGTCTGCCTGCTGGAAGGCCTCGAAGATGATGCGTTGTTTATCGGGTGCAATTCCAATGCCCGAGTCCGCAACTTCGAACGAAACCACCGAAGCGGCGTTGCTCAAAATAGGATGATCGTCACTCCATCCTCTCTCCGCAACCGAGACGGCAAGCCGCACCGAACCGTGCTCGGTGAATTTAAACGCATTCGAGAGAAGATTCTTGAGCACCTGTTGCAAGCGCTTCGAATCGGTAACCAGACTGCGCGGAAGCGCGGTATCGGAGTGCACTTCAAACGCGAGCCTACGATTTTCGGCTTCGTGACGGAAGGGACGCGCGACCATTTCGAGCAGGTTCGAAAAGAAGACTTCTTCGGCCTCGACAGAAACCGTGCCGGATTCAATCTTCGAGAGATCGAGGATATCGCTGATCAGGTTCAGCAAATCGGTTCCTGCGCCGTGAATGGTACGCGCAAATTCGACTTGCTTGGGCGTGAGATTGTGGTCCGGGTTCTCGCTGAGCTGCTGGCCGAGCACGAGAATTGAGTTTAGAGGTGTCCGTAATTCGTGCGACATGTTGGCCAGGAACTCGGACTTGTACTTGGAAGTGAGGGCGAGTTCTTTCGCTTTCTCCTCCAACGCGCGCCGGGCCTGCTCAATTTCCTGGTTCTTGCGTTCCACTTCGACGTTCTGTTCGGCAAGCTGCTGCGCCTTTTGCGCGAGCTGCTCATTCGTTTGCTGCAGTTCCTTCTGCTGCGTCTGCAACTCCGCCGCCAGTTGCTGCGACTGTTTGAGCAATCCTTCCGTCTGCATCGTCGCCTCGATACTGTTCAGCACGATGCCGATGCTGGCGGTCAGTTGTTCGAGGAAGGCGAGATGCGAAGCGGTGAATGTGCTCAGAGAGGCCAGTTCGATGACGGCCTTGACCCGATCTTCGAACAAGACCGGAAGCACGATCACATTCCTCGGCCTGGCCTGGAACAACCCGGACCGGATGGGAACCGTGCCCTCCGGGAGATTGGTGATCAGCATCCGGCGCTTTTCGGCCGCGACCTGACCGACCAATCCGTCACCGGTCCTCAATCGGCGGAGGTGGCCGTTTTCGCCATCGTCGGCGAAGGCCGAGAGCAGGGCCAAGCCTCCGGATTCCTCTGTTTCCATCTGATACATGACGCCCTGTTGGGCGTTGACGAGCGGCGCTAACTCGGACAGCAGCATGCGTCCCACCGTTGCAAGATCGCGCTGCCCCTGCAACATGCCGGTGAAGCGGGCGAGATTCGTTTTCAGCCAGTCTTGCTCTGTGTTGCGCTCCGTCGTGAGGCGCAGGTTGTCGATCATCGTATTGATGTTGTCTTTCAACTCTGCGACTTCGCCACTGGCTTCGACTTGAATCGATCGCGTCAGATCGCCTTTGGTTACAGCGGTAGCAACTTCAGCAATGGCGCGGACCTGGTTGGTCAGGTTGTCCGCAAGCAGGTTCACGTTTCCGGTAAGGTCTTTCCAAGTGCCAGCGGCACCCGGCACGTTCGCCTGACCGCCCAGACGGCCTTCGACACCGACCTCGCGAGCCACCGTGGTCACCTGATCGGCAAACGTTGCAAGTGTGCCGGTCATATTGTTGATCGTTTCCGCGAGAGCGGCTATCTCGCCTTTTGCATTCACGGTCAGTTTCTGAGTAAGGTCTCCGTTCGCAACAGCCGTAACCACCTTGGCGATACCACGAACCTGCTCGGTGAGGTTCACCGCCATCACGTTGACGTTGTCGGTGAGGTCTTTCCAAATGCCGGCGACTCCCGGCACCTGTGCCTGGCCACCGAGCTTGCCATCGGTACCCACCTCGCGGCCGACGCGAGTCACTTCGGCGGCGAATGCGTTGAGCTGGTCCACCATGGTGTTAATGGTGTTCTTGAGTTCAAGAATTTCGCCCTTGACGTCCACCGTGATCTTACGGGACAGATCGCCCCGGGCCACGGCTGTCGTCACCTCGGCGATGTTTCGAACTTGCGCAGTGAGATTCCCGGCCATCGCGTTCACGGAGTCGGTGAGGTCCTTCCAGGTGCCGGCGACGCCGGGCACGTTGGCCTGACCTCCGAGGCGGCCTTCAGATCCCACTTCGCGGGCGACGCGAGTCACTTCAGCGGCGAACGACCGCAACTGCTCGACCATGGTGTTCAGGGTTTCTTTTAACTGCAGAATCTCGCCGCGGACATCGACCGTGATCTTGCGCGACAAGTCACCGCTAGCGATCGCGGTTGCGACCTCGGCAATATTTCGCACCTGGCCAGTCAGGTTGCTGGCCATGAAATTCACGTTATCGGTCAAGTCTTTCCAGGTTCCGGCTACTCCGGGCACGTTGGCCTGACCACCAAGTCGTCCTTCAGTTCCCACCTCGCGAGCTACCCGCGTTACTTCGCCGGCGAACGCGTTGAGCTGGTCCACCATCGTGTTGATGGTGTTCTTCAGTTCAAGAATTTCGCCTTTCACATCGACCGTGATCTTGCGCGACAAGTCGCCACGCGCGACGGCCGTGGTCACCTCGGCGATGTTTCGGACCTGGCCAGTGAGGTTGCTGGCCATAAAGTTCACGTTATCAGTGAGATCTTTCCACGTACCTGCGACCCCAGGCACCTGTGCCTGGCCGCCGAGTTTTCCTTCCGTACCGACCTCGCGCGCCACCCGCGTGACTTCCGCAGCGAACGCGTTCAGCTGGTCCACCATCGTGTTGATGGTTTCCTTCAGCAGAAGAATTTCACCGCTGACGTTGACGGTGATCTTCTTCGAGAGGTCCCCGCTTGCAATAGCCGTGGAGACCTCGGCGATATTGCGCACCTGCCCAGTCAGATTGCTGGCCATGGAGTTCACCGAGTCGGTGAGATCTTTCCAAGTGCCGGCTACGCCAGGCACGAGCGCCTGACCACCGAGCTTGCCGTCGGTTCCAACTTCGCGGGCCACACGTGTGACTTCCGATGCGAACGAGCGCAATTGGTCCACCATCGTGTTGAGGGTGTCTTTCAGCTCGAGAATTTCGCCCCTGACGTCGACCGTAATCTTTCGCGACAAGTCACCGCGAGCCACAGCGGTGGCAACCTCCGCGATATTTCGCACTTGGCCCGTCAGGTTGCTGGCCATGAAGTTCACGTTATCGGTGAGATCTTTCCAGGTGCCGTCAACTCCGGGCACTTGCGCCTGGCCACCAAGTTTGCCTTCGGTACCGACTTCGCGGGCTACACGCGTTACTTCGCCGGCGAATGCATTGAGCTGGTCCACCATCGTATTGATGGTGTTCTTCAGTTCGAGAATTTCTCCCTTGACGTCGACCGTGATCTTACGGGACAAATCTCCGCGGGCCACGGCTGTCGTTACTTCGGCGATATTTCGGACCTGGCTCGTGAGGTTTCCCGCCATGGAGTTGACCGAGTCTGTGAGATCCTTCCAAGTACCAGCCACCCCGGGCACGTTCGCCTGACCGCCAAGACGACCTTCGGTACCGACTTCGCGAGCTACACGCGTTACTTCGCCGGCGAATCGGTTGAGCTGATCGACCATCGTATTCAGCGTTTCTTTGAGTTGCAGGATTTCGCCACGCACGTCTACGGTGATCTTTTTCGATAAGTCGCCATTTGCGATAGCGGTTGCAACTTCGGCAATGTTTCGCACCTGACCGGTCAGGTTGCTGGCCATAAAGTTCACGTTATCGGTGAGATCCTTCCACGTGCCACCGACTCCGAACACCTGCGCTTGGCCGCCGAGTTTACCCTCCGTTCCAACTTCTCGGGCCACGCGGGTCACTTCGCCCGCGAAGGCATTGAGTTGGTCCACCATCGTATTGATGGTGTCCTTCAATTCGAGAATTTCGCCCTTAACGTCAACGGTGATCTTGCGCGACAAGTCGCCGCGCGCCACCGCCGTGGTTACTTCGGCAATGTTTCGAACCTGGGCTGTCAGGTTCCCGGCCATCGCGTTGACGGAGTCGGTAAGGTCTTTCCACGTGCCGGCAACACCGGGCACGACTGCCTGTCCACCGAGTTTGCCGTCTGTACCGACTTCACGAGCCACGCGCGTTACTTCCGATGCGAACGATCGCAACTGATCGACCATCGTGTTGATGGCTTCCTTGAGCTGCAAAATCTCGCCACGCACGTCGACGGTGATCTTGCGTGACAGATCCCCACTGGCGACGGCGGTTGCAACCTCGGCGATATTACGGACTTGCCCCGTGAGGTTGCTGGCCATCAAGTTCACGTTGTCCGTAAGATCCTTCCAGGTACCAGCAACGTCGGGAACCTGTGCCTGACCACCCAGCTTGCCTTCCGTACCCACTTCGCGGGCCACGCGCGTGACCTCGGCCGTAAAGACGCCGAGCTGTTGAATCATGGTGTTCACCAGATTGGCGGACCGGAGAAATTCGCCTTCCAAAGGTCTGCCATCCACGTCCAATCGAACCGTCTGCGTGAGATCGCCTTGTGCAACGGCGGCAATCGCGCGAGTGACTTCCGCGGTGGGCCGCAACAGGTCTTCGACCAGCGTATTGACGGAGACTTCCATCTCGCCCCAAGCACCACGTGATTCATGGAAGCGTGTCCGTTCGCGAGTCTTACCCTCCTTGCCGACGCCATGCCCGACCCGTTTCAATTCCTCCGCCATGTGCTGATTGGCAGCTACGATGTCATTGAATGTATCGGCAACTTTCCCAGCCAAGCCAGTCCAATTACCTGGCAGGCGCACCGTAAAATCTCCATTTCTCATGCTCTGGAGACTGGAGAGAATGACCGCCAAATCGAGCGCGTCGCCGTGAGTCTTGGACTTACCGTTATTCTTGGGGAGAGACGCCATCGCGTCACCCGGATTCGGCGGAATTTCGTTGATGGATGATCTCTTCATCGTCAATTTCTCTCAAGAACGGACAGAACTGGATACAGGTCTGCGCGCGCTGTACGCGGATTTGCATCAGCGAACATTCTGTCTTAACGGAAAGTGTCGCTCAGCGTGAGAAAGTGCCTTGTATTGGGTCGCTACGGCCAGACACCAGACGCCAGCCTCTAAAGATTGGACCACGAGGGCGGATACGAATCCCTAAGGTGATTCCTGTAGACGGTTACGCAGGGACAGGGCGAGGACGGGCCAATAAGCCTCTTTGGCCCGTCGTCCGAGAAGGCGGGTTAAGGGTCGATTTCCCCTTATCGCAAGGCGGTCAAACCGTTCTTCTGCCCAGAACAAAGTGCAAAATCAAGGAGATGACCGCGAAAACCAGTAGCAGGTGAATTAACCCGCTGGCCACATGAAATACGGTAAACCCACCGAGCCATGCGATCAAAAGAATGATGAATAGCACTGTCCAAACGCTCATAATCCTCTCCTTACCTCCTCACAACGAGATGAGCAGCGCACCACCGGATTCTTAGGGATCGCAGTCATCCGGACAGAAACCGCTGTTCTCGCATTACGCTAGCGTTCGCCAGCCATACTGTCAGTAACGAGAAATTTGTATCCGGCAGGGATCGTCTATGTATCGCTGCCTACAGGGAACAAAAAGGCGACGGCTCCGTGCTTATCTTTGCCAACCCTGGAGCACCCTTAGCAACTAAAGAGGGATCGAAATAGGCAGCATTCCAGTCACAACGGGAGGTCGTTCCAGCAGTCAGGCGATTTTGACAGGACGTGATTTCAGACTCCTCTATGACACACCTTTCATGTCGTGCGCTGGGGTTCGTGGCAGGTTTTGCGTTCCTGATGTTGCTCCCAAGTATTTGCAGTGCTTATTCCGTACTGACGCACGAAGAAGTCGTGGACTTGTTGTGGAAAGACGACATCGAACCGCTGCTTACGAAGCGATTCCCAGACGCGAGCCCGGAAGATCTCAGAAAAGCGCACGCATTTGCCTATGGCGGATGCCTGGTTCAGGACATGGGGTACTACCCGTTTGGAAACAAGTTCTTCAGCGATCTGACGCATTACGTTCGCAGCGGCGACTTCATCGTCAATCTGATCAACGAATCGAGCGACTTGAACGAGTATGCATTCGCATTGGGTGCGCTCGCCCACTATTCGGCCGACAACATGGGACACCCAGCGATCAACGAGTCGGTCGGCCTGTTGTTTCCGAAGCTTAACCGCAAGTACGGCAAGAGCGTGACCTACGCTGACGATCCGAAGGCTCACATCCGAACCGAATTTGGGTTTGATATGACGCAGGTTGCCAAGAACCAGTACACATCCGACCGGTATCATGACTTCATTGGATTCGAGATTTCCAAGCCAGTATTGGAGCGGGGCTTTCAAGCTACTTACGGGATTCCTCTGAACGCAGTGCTTTCGAATGAAGATATGGCTATCGGGACTTTTCGGCGAGCGATCAGCAAGGTGATTCCTGAGATGACGAGAGTGGCTCTGGTGGCGCGAAAGAAGGAACTCGTGACGGAAACACCGAACTTCAATTCGCGGAAGTTCCGGTACTACTTGTCCCGCGCTGAATACCAGCGAGAATGGGGCAAAGGATATCGCCAACCCGGATTCGGCACGCGTGTACTGGCTTTCTTCCTGAAGTTTGTGCCAAAAGTCGGACCGTTCAAGGCACTTGATTTCAAAATTCCCACGCGCCAAACCGAGGATTTATACGTCGCAAGCGTCAATCACACGCTCGACGATTACCGGAAACAGCTGGTGGAGGTTAAGAAAAAAGACCTGCATCTGGCCAATACGGATTTCGATACCGGACGGATAACACGAGCCGGTGAATATCTGCTGACCGATGATGCCTACGCGCACTTGCTCGACCATCTCGCGCACGATAACTTTCAACCGCTTACGCCGGAATTGCGGGAGAACATGCTCAGTTTCTATCGGGACGACAAAGCGCCCATCGCCACGAAGAAAAAACCGACCGCGTGGGCGCGGACACAGGAACAGTTGCAGAGGCTGAGATCCGCGCCGCTTCAGGGAGGTCCTTCAATCCAGGTCACTGAGTTACCTTGATCGGTTTGTTTCGGACCCGCATCGACATCCCAACCCCGTCGCATCTGACAGCGACTAAGAAGGGCAGTCTACTCAAATCGTCCGGTGCGCCACAGCGCGCACCCCGGAGAGGAATACTTCATGGCGGACGATGGGGAGAAAAACCGCGGACAACAACCTGGACAGTCCGGGCAACAGGGAAGCCAATCCGGACAGCACGGACAAGGTCAGAGCGATCAGTTCGGAAATAAAAGCGAACAGACTGGTCAGAAGAAGAGCGGACTGGGGACGGACGAGGAAGACGAGAACCAGAATCGCCAACGCCGTGCACCGTCGTCGAAAACTGGATATTAAAGAAGTCCCGGCCGTTGTGCCGGGACTTCTCTTTTTCCTAGTGCTTTTGGGACCAACCTTCGCGTTTACGCAGCCTCCTCGGAGTGCAATACGCGGAATGTGTTCCCTCCGTTGGACCAGACCAGCACGAGAGCATCTTGCCCCTTCGGCACGCTGGACAAGGCTTGCTGTACATCGCTCGCAGACTGAACTTTATGACGGTTCACTTCGAGGATGATGTCACCTTGCTGCAGGCCGGCGTTATCTGCGGGGCTGCCCGGCTGAACCTGCTCGATCACGGCACCGTGAATCTCGCGCGGCGCCTGAAGCTGGTCGCGTACCTCCGGCGTCAAGTTGCCGAGTCCAAGTCCCCAGCGCATCTTGCCGTTACCCTCATTGGAGGAAGGGTTGCCCTCGGTGGTCCGACTGCCGAGTTCTTCCAGGGTGAGGGGGACCGTTATGGTTTTGCCATCGTGCAATACGGTGAGACGAACCTTCGTTCCGGGCTGCTTTTGTCCGATCACCACCTGTAGTTCGCCGGCGTCGTTCACCTTGTGACCGTCGACTTCAGTGATGACATCGCCGATCTGAAGGCCTGCCTTCGAGGCAGGGGAGTCTGCTTCAACCTGCGTAACAACGCCACCCATTGCTGTGGAATCCCCGAAGAATTTCGCGTTTTCGGGAGTGACATCAGCGATGCCTATTCCCATGTGGCCATGACGCACTTTGCCGTCGCGAATCAGGGCGTCAACCGTCGGTCTGACAATCTGTGTCGGGATTGCGAATCCCATTCCGGAAAACGTGCCCGAAGGTGAAATCAGGAAAGTGTTGATGCCAACCACCTCCCCGCGAGCATTGACGAGCGGTCCACCTGAGTTCCCGGGATTGATAGCTGCGTCGGTCTGGATGAATTGTCCGGGCTTGCTCGGATTTGAGGGATCAGGGTTGGCGCGGTTCAACGCGCTGACGATTCCGCGCGTCACCGTGAAGCGGAATCCGTAGGGGTTGCCGAAAGCAAGCACAGTCTGGCCCGGCCGCAGTTCTTTCGATTCACCCCACGGAGCACTCGCCAGGTCGCTCGCATTGACTTTAATCACGGCGAGGTCTGTCAGAGGATCGGTGCCAATCAGTTTGGCATTCAGAACGCGCCGACTACTGGTCGTCACGCGAATGTCGACGGCGCCATCCACCACGTGATTGTTAGTGACGATATAACCATCCGGAGAAATCACAACGCCGCTGCCCATCCCGTGTTCAATCTGCGGTTGGCGGCGCGTATGAGGTCCGAAAAACTGGCCGAACGGATTCGACTGACCGAAAAACTGCTGCATATCTTCCGGGAGGTCCTTCTCGGCAACTTCTCCTCCCTTGGTTCGGGACGTTACGGTTACGTTGACGACAGCAGGGGTGACCCGTGCCGCAACGGTTTCCATGGCTTTGTCCAGAGCCATCAGTGCGCCAACACTATCGATATCAAGCGGTGCAGCAGTTGGTGTGGCGGGGGCGTTTGCTGCGGCTGCCGCAGGCTTAACACATTCATAGGTTACAAACGAACCGAAGAGCCCAAGAACCAGAGCCGGCACGGCCAATTGTCGCTTCCAATTCGTTATTTTGTCTTTCCACTTTCCTACATCCATGACTTCATCTCCTTCCAAAGGTACGATCAACTAATTTCTTAGTTAGTGATGCCAAAATAAATCGCCAATTCTCCCCAGCGCGTCGGAACTAGGTTTGGCTGCGGGAGATTTGGCGGTTGGGGGCGCTGATCACCGTGCGAAGAACGGTTACGCGCCACATTTGAATTCGATAAACCGGCGCGGCGGCAGGATTCATCGCTTCGCTCTGAACCACGACCCAGAGTGTTTCCGTTACAGGCACGGTGGAAACCTTTGATGTAGTCAGATGGACCAGATTCTCGATTTGGCTCTTCTCGAGCCTCCGGACTGGCAGAGCCCGAGTTCTCTCAGGGATCATCTGCTTTCGGCCCAGCAGGTTGGCATTTAACTTCGCTGCTCTTGTAGGCGCGCTGAATTTTGTTTCAACCACGGCTCCCGAGTGAGCGGTTGTGGTCTCAGGCGCGACATGCGTCACTATCTTGGCACTCTCGGCCGCTTCAGAATCGCCCCCATTATCGAACGCAACTAGTCCAGGAGTTCTCGAGTACAACAATCCGCAACCGAGCACCAGGACGACAACGATCGAAACTGCTGGGCCCCAAGATCGCGAGATTGGCGCGATTCGGTTTAAATCCAAGATCTGAGCGATGCGAGCCGAGGTTTGCCGAACATGACCTAATGCTGCCTGCGCTAATGCGACGCTGCGCCGGGCAAAACTCTTTTCTGCCAGATGCGCGAGGCACTCGGCATATGCTCGAGGCCGGCGAGTCTCAGCAAGAACAGCGTCATCACATGCGATCTCGCGTTCAATGGCAATCCTCCCGTCGATCCACCAGACCGCAGGATGAAAGAAGAGCGCCGCTTTCACAATCTGCTGTGCGAGATTGGTCCAATCATCCCAACGCCGGAAATGCGCCAGTTCATGGAGAAGAATCTGGTTCAACTCAGCCGGAGCAAGTTCGCGCATGACCCAGCCTGGGATCAGAATTATGGGCTTGAAAAGACCGACCGCTGTCGGAACTCGCACTTGTTCGCTTGTGCAGAGAGCCGCCCGGCGCCTCGTACCGTGCCGCTCAAGAGTCTCTCGCAGAATGGGATCAAGTGCCATGGTATGCAGCGCTGTGCAATTGCGGCGAAGGACATGGAGATGCCACAACGCCCTCACCACACCGAGAGCGAACCATAGGGCGATTACCCCCCAAGACGACATTAAGTAGAGGGCCCAGGAACTCGGTAGCACGATGGCAGCATGCCGGGCGGTCCTGGTGGCAAGCCCTGGGTGGGGCAATAGTTCCCCGATCCAGGGCAAAACAGCAATAGCCACAAGCGCTGAAAACCAACCTGCGAAGCGAGTTGCCGCATTCTGCCGCGGAGTAAAACGCAGAACGCTAGCCGCAAGCAGGCACACCACAACGCCCTCGACCAGTGAGTCTATAAACCGAAGGGCTACGAGTTCGGTTATGGCATGCAGACCTGAGGTCATTCGGTCTCTACCTTGCTCCTCTCGAGGAGTTCACGGACATGAGCCAACTCGTCGGCGTCGATGCTGCTTTCTTCGAGGATGTTCAGGACCAGCTGTTCGTGAGAGTTGCCGAAGAAACGACTCACCAGGTGACGCACTTCAGACCGCGTGGCGTCCTTACGGTCGATTTTGGGCATATACACGTGCGCACGCTTATCTTTGAGATGCTTGACGTAGCCTTTGGTCTCCAGGATACGAATCGTCGTCAGCACCGAGTTATAAGCCAGGCTCGGCTTTGTGGAGAGAACCTGCAAAACTTCGTGGACTGTGGCTGAGCCTTTTTCCCAAAGCACGTTCATAATGCGCAACTCGGCTTCGGTCAGGGTCGCGGACTTACTGCGTGCCAAACGCTCCTCCTAGGTTGCTCCTGTGTATTTGACGCGGCAAGCCGCCGAACGTCAACTAATTTATTAGTTGCATCCACCATTTCTTGCGTTGCCCGGATCCAGACAACAGGCTTGAAGGTCAAATCGGGCTTAGCCCTCCTCATTTCTAACGGATTCGCAATACTGTGATTTCCCTTTGACACTCAGTAAAAGCCTGTATAGAGTGGCCCTCCGCTCATAAATCCGCTTACGCCCCAACGCCTTCTTCCGGGGCAAGTTGGCGGTTTTGCACCACGAGGGTATTCCTGCCAGCCGGTGTATCCCTCTGAGCTGTCAAGTTTTACCGGTCTCAGACCAAAACCCAACCGGAGAAAATCGCTCCAGATGAAAAAGCATGCCCTGATTTCAACGGCCACTGTTGTGGTTCTCCTAGCGGCCACATTAGCTTTTGCCGGGGTCACGATTTCGAGCCCCTCGAACGGCAGCATGGTGGGTACAAGCGTAAAATTTGTCGCCACGGCGAACACTTCCTGCTCGAAAGGTATCGCCTCCATGGGAATTTACCCGGCTGCCTATTGGCTGGTATATACGACCGTCGGTTCCAACCTGAACACAAGCATCAATCTGAATCCGGGGACCTACAACGCAGTCATCGTGGCCTGGGACAAATGCGGGGGTGCCTCTACTGCCGGAGTCAAACTCAGCGTTCAACCGGGCTCAGGCGTACAGGTGACATCCCCTGCGAACAACAGCACCGTGGGATCGCCGGTCAACTTCGCCGCGACGGCCACAACGACCTGCCCCAATGGCGTGGCGTCGATGGGCATCTATACCGGGCCATATCAGTTGGCCTACACCGTGGGAGGCTCGAGCTTGAGCACGAGCCTGTCACTCAGCCCCGGAACTTACAACGCAACGGTTGAGGAGTGGGACCATTGTGGGGGAGCAGCCACCACGCCAGTTACGATCACTGTAGGTTCCTCTGGAAAGACGTTTTGGAATATCCACAGTGGGGGCGGATGGAACAGCTATGCTCAGCAGCCGCCAACTTATGGAGATTGCACCTGGTGCACTCCCCGCGGGCCCCAAACGACCTGGGCGATGTATCAAGGCGTAAACAACCCGACCGTTTCGGGAAATTCAACGCAGTTCAACATTGGAGGCAGCGAGGGTTACACCGACGTGCTCTGGAACAATCACCTTATCGGCGATTTCTCATCACAGGGACTGCCGGATACAGGTCACACGTTGGTACCCACACTTCACAACTTCACCTATGACGTGTACTTCTACGGGAACAATCTAGGCGCCGCCCAGGCGTTGGAATTCGATGTCAATCAGTTCTTCGGCGGAATGGGCTTTACCTGGGGGACCGAATGCCGTGTGGGTGGCGGTTACGAATGGGATGTCTGGGATAGCACGAAGTGGGTTCCAACGGGCATCGCCTGCAACCCAAACAATAACTCGTGGAACCACCTTGTCCTGCAGGTACAACGTACGTCAGACAACAAGTTGTACTATCAATCGATCAGGCTGAACGGGCAGACCCATATCGTGAACCGGACCTATAGTCCATTTTCAGCTCCCGGCTGGTATGGAATCACCGTTAACTATCAAATGGACGGGGACTACAAACAGACCCCGTACACCGTGTACGTGGATAAGCTGAACTTCACGTATCAGTGAGGGTGTGCTGCACTCTGCCGCGCAGACGGGCTGCTCAGTTCAATGCTGGGCAGTGCGCCGGCGTTTATGACAAACCCTAGACCTGAGTGCGCAGTTTCTGAAACTCGTAAGTTCCCAAGCCACGCTTTGCAGCGCTTTGAAGATAAGGGAGCGATTTCACTTCGAGATTCCAGATTGCTTTGGCCACGTAGGCGTCGACAGCGAGCGGATCGGCACCAGAACCGGGTAATCCGGAAATGCAATGTCAGGATGAACAGAAAGATCAGGCCTGGCCAAACACCTTGTCGAAAGTAGGGCTGCCGAAAATTCAGCACCACTACCCCGCTCAAGAAATGAAGAACGCCTCCGATCGTCTGCACAAAAGCGAAGCGACTGTGGTCAAGGAAGCTCCATGCGGCCTGCAAGGCGTAGTTCGTCGATGGCGCAACCGATAGGCTCAATGACCGGACGAGGAAAGAAAATGGATCGAGCCACGCGACCACCCCGTACCCAGAAGGGCAGCAATGAGTGCTCCAGCCAAGATAGGATTTCGTGGTCGCCAACGTTTGTAGCGATTCGATTCCAGCAGTTGCTTGCCTCTTTGCGCTCGGACTTCAGTCTGCTGAAGAAGTGGTTCAACGAGCCCCAGCGGGCACATCCACCCGCAGAAAAATCGTCCGCGAAACATTGTGGGAATGAGGATCGGCAGGCACCGGAGCAAGCCGCGAGCGAGTCGAGTTTGAAAGAAAGGCCCGACCGGATAGGGTAGCCGAATCTCACTGCCGGAATTTCGGCAGCGATCGGTGGAGCTCGGTTCGAAGCAGCAACCAAAGAAAGAGCGCGACAAACAGAAGTTGAGAGTACTGGCGCAACCGGGTTGCTTTAGGAAGACGCACGAGTGTTCCTCTAGCCGCGGCTCGTCGCCGTTCGTGGCGAACAAGCTCACGACCCGAAAGAACCCATGTTGGGTGTTGGCTGCCCCTTCTTATCTGTGATCGGAATCACGCCTGATTGTGTCCGAATGACGACTGAAGAGCGTTGCCCGTAATTGCCGCTATCGGGGGACTTGGTTGTGGGTGACGGCGGCGAGCTCATTCAACGTCGTTACCCGAACCGTTTGCGGTCTCATTATCAGATTGCTCCGGGCGAATACGCGGCTGGAAGTGGCAGAGGCTCCAACCAAGACGCCCGCTGCCTCAGGCAGGGTTCGGCGAGTGACGCCAAGCACAGTGCTGAAAGCTATCTTTGCCGCCATTTATGGTTGCCTCAAGGTATGGGATCTCGTGCGAACGGGATATCTTGCATGAGTGGAAGGCTTCCCGCCCATCTCAAGTGACCAGGGTGGATCGAACATGCAGTCTTGTTGTAGGGCACTCCGGAAAAATGGGCACCGCTCGATGACGGCCGGATCGCTTGTGTAGTTAAGGGCCCTCGGCGATGACACACTGCGAGGAAGAATCACAGGTTTAAACAGGAACAAAGCGCGCGCAACGCGTGCAGAGCGTTATCCAGAGCACGCCGTTCCGAGAAATCGCTGGACTGGGACAAGAGTTCACGTTCACGTGCCACCATTAATCGCTCGGCATAATTGATACGGTCACGAATCTGCTTCCGGTCCGCTTCAAACAATGCGGCCATGTAAGCCGCGTACCAAGCTTGCCGCCGGTAAGGAATGTCAACTGAGTCCGGCTTGGCCTGAAATTCCGTCCCCTGAGTGCTGGCATGGTTCATTGACATTAGAAGACTCCTCATTCACATGAGGGAATGGCCGAGCCCCAGTAAAACGTTGCAGGCATTTCGTGTTCTTTTGACGATTCAAACCTGATTCTCCAAATATGACTTCGGCCAAACGATCCTCGAGAATGGAAGCATAGTTCACACTATTCCGCTGACGCCAACAATACAGTGCAATATGTAAAGGATATAACTGTAACGTCAGGCGTAATATTGTCGGATGGGGCGCCAGAAATCCAAGCTGGATTGACGGACATATTGCAGGAGGCAGAGTCAGGGCCGGACGTTACTAATCGGAGAAACCCGAGGAAACAGTGTTCGCATGCGCGTCGAAGTCTTCGACGGGCTTGCCTCCATTCTCTTCGGGATGCCGGAAACTGTGGGGGATACCGCCCGGGGGGTAACAAGACGACTCAGAATAGCATCGCCAATGGCGTCGGCCGCAGCCTCGATTCGATCCGTTTGTTTTCTTACCTCGTGCAGAAGCAGAGCGAGATTATCAATTTCGTCCAACAGTTCTTCAGTTGCAATCTGTGGGCTCCTGTTTCCCTGGACAAACTTCAACAACGTCGCATTATCCCTCGCGTCGAGCCCGGACTTCTTTGGGGACATAAATGGTCGCACCCTTCCTGAACTGCTATCAATCTCCCCCGACGCTATCGAGATGGCGGACAAGTGACAAGCGTCAACGTGCGCCATTCCAAAAAATGCGCAGAACGCAGTATGCCGATTACGGCTAGGTTATTCCCGAAATTGACCATAGAACTCGGCCGACAATGCGCCAGCCTCCGGACTTCTTCAATATCACCGGCTCGAAATGCCGATCCTCAGCTTCCAGAACGTCGATGCGGTCGTAGTGACTAAGCCGGGAAACAGACAAACCATGCGCTTCGCTGGTTACGAGTACAATCTGTCCATAGAGTCGGCCGCGTTCTGTCTGATACGCGTCGACGGCCAGGATGTCGTGATCGCGGATCACCGGCTGCATCGATTTTCCAGTAACACGTATAAGACTCGTGTACGTTGGATTCGGGCACCATCCTGCGGGAACAGCAATCACTTGTAATGTAGGAACGGCTCTGAGACTGTTCCGCTTGTCGCCCGCGGTGCCGTGCGTGCCTGCTACGGCCTTTAGCAAAGGCACTCCGACCATATCGGATCTCTTCTCAGATGCTAAAGCCCCGCCATTGCAACCGCCAATTTCGAGCTTGCGGCTTCCTGCCGTCTTCTTGGCGCGAGACGTGCCACCCAAAGCTTCAACCATCCGGGCGGGCTGAATTCCAGCCATTTCCCAGAAGAACCACGCTTCCGTTCGATTGCCCAGGTTACCAAGCTGAATGAAATGTTCAGCCGAAGGTTGCAGCAATCCTCGTTCCCAGCGAGAGATCGTCATGGCCGAGCATTCGAGCCGGCGAGCCAGCTCCGCCTGATTGATACCCAGACGATCCCGCATGGCGGTGATCTGTGAAACCCACTCTGGAGTGGCCTCTCGTTTCGTTTTTCGCTTCATTTGCCGCTCTATGATACTCCCTGTTCCAGTCAGCTTCCTGCTCGTGACTCGGGATGCCTTTTTCCTGTCCAGCAGATCGCAAAAGTTGCCTCATAGGTGAGACCAAATGACATGAAGCAGGCCGACGCTTATTTCTTCGATCTTGATCGAGCGAACCCACGTCACGATCCGGAATTGGCCTCGGCCCATCTTGCGCCCCATTAGGAAATGGATTCACGCGCCGGGCCGCACGGAGGGACCACTCGAGCGACTGGATAGCGCGAAGGCCTCAGTCGAACTGCTGGCGGGGCGCAAGCAGCAGACCGTCGCATCTGGGCATTGGTTATCCCATGACAAGACCCGACCTGGCCTGCGGCGTGGATCGGCTTGCGGCCGGACTGGATGTCATCGTGCGTCTACATAAAAGCACGCCCACGGCCTGAACGGCGAGCCTGCTCGAGAGCTAAAGTCCTTCAAAATCGATTGGAGAACTACTCGGATGTGTAGTTAATCTCCATGCGTCGCACCTGCGCGCCCGAGACTGCAAGTACGATACCGGCGACAACGATGATTCCCAAGATTGCCAGCGGCGCCGAAATGGGATCGGCATTGGAGAACAGCAGCGCGAACAGGCCCGGCATACCCGGCGGAAGTGGAATCTCCACCGGGCAGAGCGATTTGAGGTAATAGATCACGCTGAACTGCTTAAGCAGAGCCGGGAGAAACGGATTAAACCATTCCCAGAACAAAACCGCTGCCGTGGGAATGATGGGATTTCGGAATAACATTCCGGCACCAAGAAAAAAAGCACCGTATCCGAGGCACGCCAACATCGTCACGCCCACATAGATCGCAGCGTGTTCAAGCCCGTGATTGTGGAACAGGTACACGTCCCGCATATGGGGGTTAAAGTGCCAGAGGAACGCAAGGGTCTGGAGCACCTCACTGGTCACGAAGATCGTGCAGGTGGCCAGTAGTCCTGCCAGAAATTTCCCCGCCATCAGAACTTCGCGGCGAATCGGCGCGAGAAAGTAGAAATGTAAACTCTTGTCCAGCACCTCGCCGCGGAACAGGTTCATAAAAATTCCGAGGCAGCCAAAGAAGACAGCCAGCCGCAAAAAGAAGAACTGGAAGACGCCCGCGAACATGAATGCGTCCTGACCCAAGTTGTATCCTTCGCGAATGTGAGCGCTCTCCACTTTGCCATCCGCGAGGGAGATGTAGAGATCATTCTGTCCATCGGAATATTGGTAGTCTTCGCGGAAAACCTCTTCGTTGGCGCCTGGTCCTGTGGATCTGCGACCACGCCAGTGGAAATTAACCGGTGGTTTGCCAAGAATGGCAAGGACTTCGTTTCTCGCCATTCCCGACTTGATCGCGAGCAGATCCTGATACGAGAGTGGTTTCTGGCTGTCGCGGGCGAGCTTTACAGTCTTATGCTGCTCATTGGACATGGCCACTGCGTACGCGATGAACAGCAGAACGGGCAGAGCGGCGACGGCATAGATCCAGAGGCCGCGTTTGGCGACGAAAGTTTTCTTCAGCTCCAGGCGAACGACGGCTTTGATCTGCGCCCACCAGAGTCGCGTCATCGGATGACCTCCTCATTTCCGATCAGGTACTCGTAGACGGAGAGCACATCATCGTCCGCTGGAGCAATGGACTCAATGTGTATGCCGTTTAGTGCAAGCTGATTCATCGCCAGATAGAAGCGATCCGCATCTCGGGTCTTCAACAGCAAACCCTGTCCATCTTTGTGGATCGAGGCTTCGATCGTGGATTCCGCCTCAAACAACTTCGCGGCAAGTTCCCGCGGGCGATCGCAGCGGATCAGGATCTGTGTGGGATGTTCCTGAATCTCCTTGCGAACACTCTGAATCTGGCCCTCGGCGACCACATATCCATTGCTGAGCAGAATGACTTGGTCGGAAATGGCGTCTACTTCGTGAAGGATATGGCTTGAGATGATCACGTAACTGCCGTGTGCGGCGGACGCGCGGAACAGGGCGATCATCTCGGCTCGCGCAAGAGGATCAAGGCCATTTAGAGGCTCATCGAGAACAATCACTTTCGGGTTGTGAGCCAGAGCCTGCGCAAGCCTGATTCTCTGGCGCATGCCTTTGCTGTAGCCTGCGACCTTGCGGGAAGCCGCCTCCACCATGTTCACACGCTCGATCGCTTGCCGCGCGGTGCGTTCCGCATCAGCTAAAGGCATTCCGGAGAGGCAAAGATACGAATAGATGAACTGAAACCCGGTGAGCCCCTTTGGAAATGCGTCGAACTGCGTGGAGTAACCGACGACCCTAAACAGGTTTTCCGGATCATCGGTCGTATAACCCAGAACTTGAATTCGTCCACGACTCGGCCGGACCAGGCCGGTCATCAGATTCATCAGAGTGGTCTTGCCCGAGCCGTTGGGACCGACCAGGCTTGTAACCCCCGGCGGAATCGAGAGGTTGACGCGATTCACGCCCAGAATCTCGCCATAGAACTTCGAGACGTCCTCGAAGATGATGCGGTCGTTCATCGGACGACCTCGTAGGCACGCACTTTCCGCAGTAAGAGCCCAAGACAGACGGAACAATATACGAGGATTGCAACCCAGGCTTGACCGGCGGAGATGCCGCGGTCGTTGTCCACTAAAAACAGGTTCGTCCAGATTGTTGCCATCAAGTAGACGAGATCAAAGAAATGGCCACCTTCGATGCGCAGTACGGTGTTGATCGCTTGTGCGAAGCCGGCACCGAAAGACATCACGGCGAGTAGCAGGGCTCCGGCAACAATTCTCCATTTGACCCAAGCGGAAAGAGCCATTGCCAGCAACGATAAGACCGCGATCAAGATGAGAGAAGAGAGGATGAGGCTGCCGGCGATCCAGAAATTGTCCCAAGTCCAGCTCGCACCGGCGAAGCTTGCCTGAATCAGGAAGAGAATGACGCCCGGAATCCAGGTGATCTCGGAAAGCAGAATTCCGAGCACGGAAGACTTTCCGAGTACATATTCCGCCCGGGTGAACGGGCGGCAGAAGTAGAGCGGCATAGCTCCGTTGGCGAGATCGGGCGAGATCAGGCTGGGGCCGGCAAATGCCGTCAGGAGAAATGCGAGCACACCCTGCACGCTCATAAAGAGAAGGAAGAACTTGTTGTCGATGGCGACGAATTCCGGCCGGAGGCCGAGCTTGGCGAGAAAGCTGGCACTGTGCGCGACATAGATCCAGGCCAGACACGCGATCGGCCAGAAGAAACAGAGAACATAGAAAACAGTTAGAAATTTGGAATGAAAAAGATTTCGGCGGGAATAGCGGAAGAGAACGAGAAAGCGCGACCATTCAGCGGTCAGCGTGCCAGAATACGGTTTGTAGCTACGCCTGTAGACGGCCATCGTTGCTCCTTGTTCCAGCGGTCACGTCTTAGCTCTCCATCGCCTTCAGGAAAATGTCTTCCAGTGAATCACGGCGGAAATTCATGCGCCGGATCCGGACCTGCTGGTCCGCTGCGATACGAAAAATATCTCGGCTTTCGATCCCCTCGGCCAAAACCATTTTCATGCGGTTCGCGCTCACGGCGCACTCGCAGCCAAGCCTCTCGATGGCCGCAGTGAAGTCGCCATTCGCCCCGTAGATCTCCAATTCGAGAAATCTTTGGTTGGCACGGCGCTCCTCCTCGAGATTTGAGTAATGAGCGATCTGTCCGTTCTTAAGGATGAGCACTTCGTCGCAAGTATCCTCGACATCTCGCAGGAGATGAGAACAGAGAACAACTCGCATCTCCTGGGCCTCCCGAATTTCGCGGATCATGCGGATCATGCGTTGGCGTGCCGAAGGATCAAGCCCGTTGGTAGGCTCGTCAAGGATCAGCAGCTTGGGCCCATGGACGATCGCCTGAGCCAGCTTCGCCAGCTGCTTCATGCCTAGCGAATATGTGCCTAGCTTGCGATATCGGGCTTCCGCAAGACCTACGTAGAACAGAGCTTCGTGTGCGCGTTCCAGAGCAACTTTTGGCGGCAGACCGGAAAGTTCGCCCATCATCTGTATGAACGACACCGCATTCATTTTCGAGATAAATGCATCGTTCTCGGGCATGTAGCCGACCAGACTGCGTATGAACCTGATGGCGGTATGTATGTCGTGTCCAAACACCTTGGCCGAGCCGGCCGCAGGCTTGTAGAAGCCTAGGAGAGTGTTAATCAGAGTGGATTTCCCGGCACCATTCGGACCAAGTAATCCGATGGCGCGGCCGCCCAGAGAAGCAGTGAGCCCGCGCAGGATGTCGCGATCGCCGAAGCGAACCGTAAGCCCGTTGAGTTCGATCAGGCGATCGGGCGGAGCACCAGGCAGCGTGTTTTCACTCACACTGACCGATGCTCCGACTTGGGATATTGTGCTCACTGGGTTTGTGGCGTTAACTGTTCGCCGGTGATGGTTCCGCCTAAGAACATCTGCGGCAGGAATGGCCCGTTATGCCCCATGGTCAGCAGCGTTCCCAGATCAAATCCCATGAATCCGGTATTGCTGGCAACCGTGATCCGGCTGGGCTCGCCGTAGGCGTAAATCATCCCCGGGGCCGAGTTCGCCGTGAGTGCATCGATGGACTGCCGTTGCTGCGCGGTTAGTGCTCCGCTAGCCTTTAACCTCTCGGCCAGCGGGCCCACGATGGGTCCGACGTTGTGATAAAAGATGCCCGAGAAATTAGTGTACCCGTCGCTCGGCAGAAGCGCCTGAAATGTGGAGGAATGCGTCAGACTGTACCCAGCATCGCGAGTCTGGATTGCTCGCGAGATTGTGCCCAAGTCGGGCGCAGCAATCAGGTAGCTGTCGACAAATGTGTAGTCGATCTCGTAATTCGGCTGGTTGAGGCTATGGATCGTGTAGTACAGCCGCGATCCGACATGCTTGCGAGTGAGCTGAAGGGCATCGCCGTGGTTATTTTCCTGGTTGTAACTCTCGATCAATTTTTCAATCGTGGATTGCAAAGTCGCTGGGTCGTACACTTCGACAATCATCTTCCATCGCGGAGTTGGAAGCATCGGCCCATCAAACGCCATGGTAACCTCGCCGCCGAGTGGCGCCGCGATGTCGTTGAGCACGTTCACGCCTGACTTCGCCTCGAAGTCGGCCAAATGTTGCGTAAATTCCGGATCACCGCTGCCAGCCATTTTGAAGATTTCTTCCATAATGCTTCTGGGATTCTTGATCACCGCCGAGGTGACCATGCTGGCATCAGGCGAAACAAACTCCAGCGACCCCATCGACGCTGGCGCAGCGAGCCAAGATGCAACTCCCTGCCGTTCCGAGGCGAACGTCAGGTCAGCGTGACTTTCGCTCTTACCTGCAAGATCACGGTGTCCCATCATCAGGTACTTTACGTCGTCGACGCCAGGCGGCAGATCGTGACGGCTGCCATCAGTTTGTTGTACGTTTGGCTGAACAATTTGTTCCATGTCGGCGCAAAATAGCCATTCCACGCCCTGCTGATAAGAACCTGCGATCTGCTGGTAAAAGGGAGTTCCGACGAACTGGCCCTTGCCGTTTTGTTGTGCGCGACCGGCGGCTAACTGCAATTGGCTCGGATCCTCACTGGCGATCATTAGATCATTGTTCAGGTAGACCAGCAGAGGGTGGCCGGCAGTCGGCCTTACTGACCATGGATCAGCGACAATCTGCAGTTGGTTTGGGGCTGAATTCGCACTGAGGCGTTTCCGTTCCGTCTGTAGAAAGCTGTCGAGCCCAGGCTGCCGCATTCTGGCCAGGATAACGGGAGCCCCGTACGTTGGCCCATCCTTCGCAACCGCGAACACGACCTCATCGCCAAGATAGCTGCTGAAGCTTTTAACCTGATCGAGCACATCTTGCAGCTTGGGTCCATTGCCTTTCTGCTGCTGTTTCAACCAGTCACGCAGAGCCGGGCTCTGCCGCAGCCTGTCCTGGAAGAGACGGTGGGCCTCGCCGATCGTGTTCGCGAGGTTCGGAATAGCCGCATACACAACCGTGTGATCCGGAACGAGCGGCAGAAGATCAGAACTGTAGCGCAACCCAGGTCCCGGAATTGCAGCGATCTGCTTCTGAAGGATTGCGAAGTCGCCGAGAAGAGCCAAATACCTCGCGGAATTGCGGCTCCAGGCGATCTCATCCTGCACGGGCACCTTCGATACCGCCGTGCTGGACGTAGCCTGTTCTCCTGCCGTCAGGTCCGCACTGGTCTCGCCGAAATCGACCCGGACCACTCCTTCAATTACAGCTACGCGTGAGCCCTTGATGCCGTGGTTCACGGAAAAAATGGTTCCTTTCACTGAGACCAGGCCGTCCTCGGTTGCAACGTACAGACGTCGGCCAGCGTGCTGCTTGGCAGCTTGCACAATTACCTGCCCGCCTTGCAGATGGATGGTTGTGCCTTGCCATTGGCGGGATACGGAGACCTCGGCACGAGGACCCATCTCCATGAGGGAACCATCGAGCAACCGTACGACTGCGGTCGAAGCTTTGGCGGTACGAATCTCGTCGCCGTTGCGGATCTGATATCCGGCGCCAATCAGATGTACATCGTCACCGCTCCCGGTATACAACGAGCCGTCGACAGCCCGGACCTCGGCGCGAACCGGATGCTGTCCAGGAACAAGCCCATTCCAGAATGCGAAAGCTACAACGAGAACCACCGCACACGCCGCCGCCCCCGTGGCCCAGCGCCATACGAGCGAACTTGGGCGTTTCTTCTGCAGCGTCCAGACTTGCTGACGCTCGCCATCCCTTGCATGCTCCAACGCGTGCCGGCATGCGACACACGAGTGCATGTGATCTTCGAAAAGCAAAGCGCGGGCCGCCACCAGCTGCTTCGCCAGGTATGCGGGGATGAGGGACTGGAAATCGGCGCAGCTGCGCAGCGTATGGGGATCAACGCCCGTCACCGGGCTGGCTTCAGCAATCGATTTCCACACCCGATCGCCCGCTTGGGTGACTTGCCTCTCGTCAAGACTGTCGTTTCGAATGGTCGACAGCAAGCGATCGAATTTCTCGTGATTCATGACCTGTCTCCTAGATACTTCGCGAGTTGCTTTCGCAGCTGTTGCCGAGTTCGATAAACAGTCACAGCTACCAGCACCTGGGAAATCCCAAGCATTCGAGCGATCTCGAGATTGCTCATACCCTCAATGAATCGCAGCGTGAAAATTTCGGCTGCGCGGGGCTGGAGTTTGCTTAGAGCGCGTCCCAATGCCTGGCGCAGTTCTGTGATCTCACCGTCCCTGCGGTGGCTCGGAACCTCGACCAGTTCGACGGTGGGGTTCGATTGCCGCGAGCGGATTACGTCAAGCGAGGCATTGATCGATGCCCGGCGAAGATAGCTCTCTTCCTTTTCCACTGCATCGCATGCCCCCGTGCGGCGGAGCAGGCGGAGAAAGACTGTTTGCAACACGTCCTCGGCATCCGCCGCATTGCCCGTGATCCGATATGCGGTGCGGAAGACCATTCCGTGGTGCGACCGAAACACTCGTTCGAGTTCGCTGGGAATGGCGATCGGCGGTTCCTCGATTAGTACGCTTCGCAGGGTACTCCTCCGTACAGCTGAGTTTCACCTTTAAAGACGGACCGGGAGCGGCATTATTACAAGCTGGTTACTTTTCTCCGGGGGATAAGGAGCCGTTTATCCCGCGAAGGCGAAACACCCCTCGCGATGACCGACGCCACGCCGATCACTGTGCAGGTGGTTTCGACTCTGATCAGACCTGCAGGTTGCGCAGGTAGGGGACGCTCTCTTTCATCATCTCCAACTTCATCTCCACAAAGTAGTTCTTGATCCCTCCGGTCCTGGCTGCAGTGAAGATTTTCTTCCAATCGAGAGTATCCTGGCCGACTGGCATGATTTTCTTTGTTTGTGCAGACCATCCCTGGACGTGCATAGAAACAAAGCGACCCGGGTATTTGTTGAAATACTCCGCAGCATCGAAACCTTCGCTGATCGTCGAGACCTGGAACTGGAATTTGACGAGCTTAGGATCAAGGAGTTCAAACAGGACATCGTAGGTACGCTGGCCGTCGACCGTTGAAGTCTCGAAGGTCTCATTGTGCAACGCCTGCTGGATACCGGCGACAGCCGCATTGGCAGCCATTTTGTTGTACTCGTCAGCGGCACGCTGTACGTCGTCCATGGTTGGACGCTTTGGACCATCAAGACTGGGAACCAGCATCTGGGTGAGCCCGAGATCTTTGGCCCAGGTGATGCGGTCCTCCTGATTTTTGCGAAGCTCGTCGATGCCGAAATGAGAGCTGACACAGCTGAGGCCGGCATCGTGGATGATTTTCTTGAGTTCTGCTCCCTTGAATTTCACAAGACCGCCGAATCCGGATTCGCTATAACCCACGGGCGAGCACAGTTCAATGCTCTGGAATCCGGCATCGGCGAGCTGTTTGAGGGTGCCGGGGAAATCCTTGGCGATCATCTCCCGAACCGGCCATGTTTGACATCCGATAGGAAATCCCAGTGGGTTCGCCCTTAGATGCAGTACGCCCGACGAGAGCAACCCAACTCCCGCAGCTGAAGTCGTAGCAGCTTTGCAGAATTCCCTTCTCGTGATTGTAGCCATCGCAGGCTCCTTTTCTTCATCCCTAAGAAATGTGTCGCTCTAGAGCTCCCATCCGCTCCGGCGCTCGGGACGGATATATTTTTGCGCCAAGTCGGAGTTATTGACCCGGAGGTTAACGGGATCCCACGTCAGTCTCTGGCCGGTGAGCACGGCGACATTCCCGAGCAGCAACGTTTGCGTTACAAGATTTTCGAATTCAAAATTACCGCCCGGCTTCACCTTCCCACCTTTGCACGCGTCCAGCCATTCACGCTCATTCCCCGGCGACCGTGGAAGCGTTTTCGGCGGCTGCTTATATGAATCCATTTTGCTCTGAGGAATGAGTCGCGGGTTCTTTCCATTAAATCCACAGAGAATCTTGCCATGATCTCCGACGAAGAGAAGCCCTTCGTCCTCATCCTCTTCTCCGCGGAAAGGACGATTCGCCTCTAGCTCCGGCGGACGAGGGGGCTTCAAACCGCCGTCGTACCAGGTGAATCGAAGCGGAGGCATATCGCCACGGGCGGCGAAATCGTAATGAATGATTTCCGCTTGGGGATAGGTTTCATCGTAACGATCGGTTGAACTCGCTTCGATGCTCAGCGGCACTTCCAGTTTCATGACCCGAAAGATCGTGTCATAGCTGTAGCAGCCCATGTCGCCCAGCGAGCCGCAACCAAAATCGACCCATCCGCGCCACGAGAAGGGCAAGTAGCAATGATTGAATGGACGCTCTGGTGCTGGACCCAGCCAAAGGTCCCAATCGAGCCCTTCGGGTACGGGCTCTGTGTCCTTCGGGCGCTCGATCGCTTGTGCCCAGAATGGCCGGCTCGACCAGTTGATTACCTCGCGCACTGGACCGATGGCTCCATCCCAAATCCACTCGCACAGCAGGCGAGTATCCTCAGATGCCTGGTTTGCAACGGCAATCTGCGTCGCAACTCCGGTCTCGCGCGCGATTTCGGCGATGCGTTTGGATTCGTAAATCGTATGAGTTAAGGGTTTCTGGCAGAAAACGTGTTTCTTCTTTTTCATCGCGGCGGCAGACACGGCCGCGTGCACGTTATCCGTCGTGCAAACGACCACGGCATCCACGTCTTTTTCCTTTTCAAGGAGTTCCCGGTAGTCCTTATAGGCTGCGCAGCCCTGATATTGTCCAGACCGCTTTTGTGCGCCGTAATAGGCTTCTACGATCTTTTGAGCTGGCTCGCGGCCCGCCATCCCGCTGGTGACCTGCATGGAGTGCGTGAGTTGAATCGGCTGGTCGGGGCTCAGCCAATCCCATCCGCCATCGACTCCCAGCAGTTTGCGTACGGAGTTGCAGAACTCGTGCGTACGCCATTGCGGATATCCAGCGCTGCCTTGGTTGGCATCACAAACAGCAACGCCCTGAACATCGTCTTCTCGCAAGAACCGGAGCATCACACGCAGGCCTTGTGCGCCCACACCTATAAAAGCGATGTTAACCTTGTCGCTCGGGGGAACGTAAGCTGGCCCTCCGAGCACGTGTCGTGGAACGATCGTGAAGGTGATAGCGGCCCCGGCACTTTTTGTCAGGAAGTCTCGCCGGGAGATCGAACTGGCGGAGTTTTCGGGGGTGTTGTCCTTCATGTATTTCCTCGGGCTGTTCAAGTCGGTGTACGCGAACCAATAACCGGGATACTGTAAACCCAGACAACCTGAGGTAACAATGTCCTAAATCACACGTATCGTAAACTGGGCATCCCCCTTAAAAGTGATCCGACTTGCCCGATTTCCGTCGGAAATTTAAAAAACGTTAAACGGCCTGGAGCATGCACATCGACGCTCATCAGCACTTCTGGATCTACCACCCGCAAGAATACGAATGGATCGACGGCTTCATGGGTGTGATCCGCCGAAACTTCCTTCCCGAAGATTTAGAACCCGAGCTTCAAGGCGGCGATGTTCAGGGCTCGGTGGCCGTACAGGCCCGACAAACACTCGCAGAAACTCGCTGGCTCCTGGGACTGGCAGAGCAATCACCCAAAATCCTCGGTGTGGTCGGGTGGGTAGATTTGTGTTCGGCGAAACTGCGCTCTCAGTTGGAGGAGTTTGCAAAATATCCCAAGCTGGTGGGAGTCCGCCACATGGTGCAGACGGAACCGGATGAGCGCTTTCTGTTGCGCGCGGACTTCCTCCGCGGCATTTCCACGCTGGAAGAGTTCGACCTCGCCTATGACATCCTGATTTATCCAAAGCACCTTCCCGTGGCAGCCGAGTTTGTCGGGCGGTTCCCGAAACATCGTTTTGTGCTGGATCACCTCGCCAAGCCTCCGATCAAGAGCGGGGAAATTGAGGCTTGGGCTTTGGGAATCCGTCGCCTGGCCGATTTTCCAAACGTGTGGTGCAAATTGTCAGGCTTGGTAACCGAAGCTCACTGGCAAAGGTGGACACCGCAGGATATTCGGCCTTACTTGGAGGTCGCTTTTGAGGCGTTCGGAACTGAGAGGTTGATGATCGGTTCGGATTGGCCGGTATGCCTGGTTGCGAGTTCATATGGGCGCACACTCGACGTTGTCAGGAATTATGTGCAGAATCTTCCGGCCAACGCACGGGAAGCTGTGCTGGGCGCGAACGCACGCCGGTTCTGGAGATTGAAAACCGCCACCTGAGAGGCGCGTCTGCCCACCGCAAATTGCGGCATGCTCATCCCAACGTTTACACTGCCCTCCTCAGCGCTTTTCGAACGGCGCACTCATCATGCGATCCCGCATACTCCAACTCGATTCCCGCGATAACGTTCTGGTGGCGTTAGTCGATCTGAAGCAAGGCGAGAGGGTTGAATGGCTCGGAAGAACCCACCACTTAAAATCGGATGTGCCTGCGAAACATAAATTTGCGACCGCTGACCTTACACCCGGCGCGCCCGTCATGATGTACGGAGTTCTCGTGGGCCAAGCGGTAACACCCATTGCAGAGGGAGAACTTCTGACCGTCAGCAATATCCGTCATCAGGCCTCGCCCTTTCATGAGCAGTGCGAACGGTTTCATTGGATGCCGCCGGATGTCTCGCGCTGGAAGGGAGCAACTTTTCGCGGGTATGAAAGATCCGACGGGCAAGTCGGCACGCGGAATTATTGGCTGGTAGTTCCGCTGGTGTTTTGCGAAAACAAAAACGTTCAAGTTCTGAAGCAAGCGTTCGAAGAAGAGCTTGGATTTGCGGCCCCGCAGTTGTACCGCCGTCAGGTTGCAGAGATGGCAAGGCTTTACCGGGAAGGCAAGCTCCAAGAGCCTGATAGGCAAGCGTTTTCAGATAAATCGGTCCCACCCGGGCACCAGCGAATGTTCAGTAATGTGGACGGCATCCGCTTTCTGTTGCATGAAGGCGGCTGTGGAGGTACGCGAGAAGACTCCGAGAACCTTTGCGGATTACTGGCCGGCTACATTCACCATCCCAATGTGGCCGGCGCGACTGTACTCAGTCTCGGCTGTCAGCACGCGCAGGTCGAGATTCTTCAGAACGAGATTCGCAAGCGCAATCCGACGTTCGCCAAGCCGTTGTTCATCTTCGAGCAGCAGAAGAGCGGATCCGAATCAGCCATGATGACGGAAGCAATCCACCAGACATTTTTCGGTCTGGTCGAGGCAAACAAAGCGCAGCGGGTCGCCGCTCCTCTGTCGAAACTCTGCGTCGGGTTGAAATGCGGGGGATCCGACGGGTTCTCGGGAATTTCGGCCAATCCCGCGATCGGACACGCGTCAGACCTCCTAGCTGCCTTCGGTGCTCGAACGATTCTGTCGGAATTCCCCGAGCTATGCGGAGTCGAGCAGGAGCTAATTAATCGGGGATTGAACAAAGACGTTGGCAGTCGTTTCATGAGTCTGATGAACGACTACGCGGCACGAGCCGCCGCGGTTCGATCAACATTCGAAATGAATCCATCGCCCGGCAATCGGCGGGATGGATTGCTCACCGATGCTATGAAGTCCGCCGGTGCGGCGAAGAAAGGCGGGAAGTCTACGGTTACTGCGGTGCTCGACTATCCGGAATACTCCAGCGAGCCCGGCTTGAACCTGCAATGCACACCTGGCAATGACGTAGAGTGTGTCACCGCACAGGTCGGCGCGGGCGCAAGCATCGTTCTGTTCACGACCGGCCTTGGGACACCCACCGGGAATCCCGTCACACCCGTCGTGAAACTCTCAACCAACTCCGCCCTGGCTCAGCGAATGCACGACATCATCGACATTGACACCGGTCCAATCATCGAAGGTGCAACGACCATTGAGCAAATGGGAGAAACCATCCTGGACTTTGTGATCAACGTTGCCAGCGGTGAGATTCGGACAAAAGCCGAACTTAAGCAACAAGAAGATTTCATTCCCTGGAAGCGAGGTGTGTCCCTCTGAGTGCTGGCAAGAATGTAAATCGCGACTTTCAGCTGGATGGGAAAGTAGCGGCGATCACCGGCGCCGGCAGCGGTATCGGGCAGGCGATTGCACTCAAGTTCGCCGAATGCGGCGCGCAGATTCGCATTCTGGATGTGAACGAGAACGCGGCGGAAGGTACCCGCGCGCAGATCTCTGCAATCGGTGGGCACGGGTCGGTCCACCTTTGCGACATAAGCGATCAATCGCGGGTGAACTCTGTCTTTTCTGAATTATTCGCCCGGGAACGCATTCATATACTCGTGAACAATGCCGGTGTTTCACATATCGGCACGGTCGAGAGCACGAGGGAGGCGGACTTCGATCGCCTGGTGCGGGTCAACATTAAGGGTTTTTACAATTGTATGCACGTCATCGTTCCCCACATGCGGGACAAGGGAGGAGGGGTCATCTTGAACATGGCCTCGATCGCGGGTTCGGCAGGGCTCGCGGACCGCTTTGCCTACTCAATGACAAAAGGAGCAGTCATCGCCATGACCTATTCTGTAGCGCGGGACTATCTGGCACATAACATCCGCTGCAACTGCATTTCCCCAGCGCGGGTCCACACCCCTTTCGTAGACGATTATTTGAAGAAGAATTATCCCGGCCACGAGCAGGAAATGTTCGGCAAGCTAGCGAAGTCACAGCCGATTGGAAGAATGGCAGAGCCGGCCGAAGTTGCCGCTCTCGCACTGTTCTTGTGTTCCGACCAGGCATGCTTTATTACCGGCGCAGACTATCCGCTCGATGGCGGCTTCTTTAATCTTCGGGGATAAACATGGATCTGGAGTTGAAGGACAAAGTCGTCATCGTCACGGGTGGCGCCAAGGGAATCGGAGCCGCTATTGTCCGCGCCTGCGCCGCCGAGAGCGGAGTACCCGTGATCGTAGGACGAGATGCTGAAGCTGGTAAGGCACTTCAATCGGAACTGGAAAGAGGCGGCTCACGCTGCGGGCTGATCAGCATTGATCTCGGCACTCCGGAAAGCTGTGAGCAATCTGTTTCTCAGACGCTCAAAGAATTTGGTCGGCTTGATGCGTTGGTGAACAACGCTGGACGGAATGACAAAGTCGGACTTGAGCATGGGAGCCCGGCAGAATACCTTGCATCGCTCAATCGCAACCTGGTGCACTACTACAGCATGGCGCACTACAGCCTGCCACACCTCAAACGGGCCCATGGCTCGATCGTCAACATCGGTTCGAAGACCGCGGTCACGGGCCAGGGGAGCACCTCTGGTTACGCCTCGTCAAAGGGCGCAATCATGGCTCTGACTCGCGAATGGGCGGCGGAATTGTTGCCGTACGGAATTCGCGTCAACACGGTTATTCCCGCCGAGGTCATGACTCCCCTGTATCGGAGCTGGCTGGATACGTTTCCCAGTCCGGAAGAGAAGCTGCAGCTCATCTTGTCGAAAATACCGTTGGGAAAGAGGATGACAACGTCGGAGGAAATCGCAGCCATGGTCGTCTTTCTTCTGTCCTCTCAGTCCAGCCATACCACCGGACAACACTTGTTCGTCGACGGCGGATATGTGCACCTGGATCGTGCCCTGACATAAATCGCTCGGCGCCATGGTGGAATTCGAACCAATTACAGCGGAACTCGAGAATTGTTAGCCATCGATGGCCAGGACTGTTCCTGCCAGGAGATCTAATTGAAACGTCGCTTCTGCCTTACTCTGGATCTCAAAGATGATCCTGAGCTGATTGCCGAGTACAGGCGTTATCACGAGCAGGTCTGGCCCGAAATCAGCGAGAGCATCCAGCAATCAGGCATTCTGGATATGGAAATTTATCTCCTCGGAACCCGTCTGTTCATGATCATGGAAGTCAACGAGAATTTTTCCTTCGAGGCCAAAAGTGAAGCCGACCGCCAAAACCCGAAAGTGCAAGAATGGGAGAATCTGATGTGGAGATTCCAGAAAGCCCTTCCTAGATCCAAGCCCGGCGAAAAGTGGATACGAATGGAGAGGATCTTCAAGCTGCAGGTCTGACCGCGGCAAATTTGATCCTGATCAAACACGAAAAAAATCCAAGGATTGAGGAAGTAACTACCTTCCTGTTCCAGCTAGCCCGTTTGTGTCTCGGGGCGGGGTCTAAATGCTGCCAAGCGAAGGAGTTCCGGGCACTTGTTCGGGATTCGTAACGCAAATCAATCTTTCACAAAAGCGCTGCCGGATTGGGCGAAAATCTTGCTAACACGAGGGGGAGAAGGAGTGGCTCCGGACGACTGCCCGAACTGCGGCGGTTCTGGATACGTGGCGAAGCCTGTGGACTTGAACGGGAAGTCGGAAGGCGTTGCCTTTATTCGTACCCAGTGCCCCGCTTGCGGCGGTTCTGGCCGGAAGCGCTCGATCTCACCTACAACCGCCGGCTGACCGCACGGCCTGCGGTGCTTGCGAAACGTACGGAACCGGGCCGTCACACTTCCCGTCCAACGGTCGACGGTCCGGGCCGGACGTGATTTCCTGGGTGAGCCTGGCTTAACCCACTCGTGCAGCTTTGGTACGCAAGCGCCGCGATGGAGGCCCGGCCGCTTCCACTCGGTTTCTTCCGTTCGCTTTTGCCCGGTAGAGAGCCTTGTCGGCGCATTCCAGCACAGTCTCCGGGCCGAACTTGTCGGTAGCGGTCGTTGCCACTCCGATGCTGATGGTGACCGATAACATCAGAGACGATTTTTCTTCCGTCAATCGTGGGATGGCGTCACTTTTCCGGGCGCGAGGGCGACTCCGTTGATTGCGGCGATCGGGTCCGCGAGGCACCTGCCGTCGGTCCGCGCCTCGCATACGAAACGCTGATCTCTCTACCGCTTCGCGCAGCGCCTCAAGATGAGGCAGAACTTCAGCGGTCGTTTTGCCAGGAAAAAGAATATTGAATTCCTCGCCACCACAACGGTAAGCTTGTCCGCCTCCGGTGACGCGTCCCAGGTTGGTAGCCACCATTCGTAGTACTTGATCCCCTGTGTCGTGTCCGTAAGTGTCATTGAATCCTTTAAAGTGATCAATGTCGACAACAGCGATGGAATAGGGACTCTTCAGAGCCCCTGAGGCCTCATTGAAAGCGCGCCGGGAGGGCAACGTTGTCAACTCGTCATGATAGGCGAGCAGATACGAATTCTCGATGACAGCGGTTGCAAGGATTGCGGCTGAAGCAGTCCAAAATGCTATGGATACGCGCGCCACTGGCTCCCAAACTACTGCCAAGATGAAGGCGCTCAACGACCACACTAGCGCGCTCTCAAAGGGCTTCCGGTGTAGGAGAAAACGGACCATTAGGAAGACCATGGCGGCAGCGAACACGATGACCGCCATGCGAGGGATCGGCAAGGGAACCGACAAGCCTCGGACGCGTGTCGATGCTCCGCAGAACACCATCAGGGTAAGAGACTGGACGAATAGAAACAAAGCCACAGGTCCAACGGACTGCACCGAAAAAGCGCGCTCGTGCATCAACGCGATCAGTGCGAAGTTGATGGGCACGAGAACAGCAATGGCGTTTAGAGCCGCAGGAATATAAGGCGGCTGCCCAGCAGAGATTGCAGCGCCCTGTTGTGCCAGAGCCAGTACCGCCAGACATAGAAGAGTACGGCTGGAGTGGAATCTCCAGGCCAGGAGCATCCCTCCCGCAATCCCGCAGCAATAAAGGAAAGTCAGAGCAGGCGGGGCAAAATTCAGCCAGCCGGAGTAAACCAGCAGCACCGTCCCAAAGAACCAGACGCCACCTGGCAGAAACAGGGACTTCAGTGTCCCGGCGTTCAGAGCACGCACGGCTTCACTCCCACGAACAACCGCTTCCATAAATTATCGCCATGTCCGCCGGGACGGACTATTGGCCTTGCAGGTTCGGACTTCACTCAGATGGCCAGGTTCCTATTTGGAAAAGAAGCCCGATTCCGCAACCCGATACCTTTGTGCAGACCACTATTCGGCTGAACTTGAGCGCTCTCTAACTAGACTGGGCTGTTCGATTAAGGACGGTTCCCCATGGATGAACTCGGTGCCGCAGTGCTTTCACAACCGTGCGATGGGAGTGACGATGACGGGGATGGGCTCAGACGGATCTGCCGGCATCACTGCACTCTACAGGCAAGGCGACCTCACCATCGGACCGGGTGAAGCGAGTTGCGCGGTATATGGCAGGCCCAGAGTCTGCGCTCAACCCGGCGTTCTGCATCGGGGGCTCCCGCTTTCTGACATTCCCTACAACCTTATGAACGCAACACAACGTCTCGTGCATGCCGACGCTCAACTTATCCGCCACTCCCGCGCTTGATCATCGGCGAACATCTATTTGGGCCGCGTCAAAACCGTCTCATAAGGATCAAGTACGACTTTGCGAGTCCCGGTCGGAGCCGACAACCGAAAAGAGGATTCCTCGCCATCGGCAAAAACACGACCTAGTAATACCAGCTGTTTTGCTCCCAGTACCGCATATACCGGCACCGATGTGACCAACTCTGGCGGGGCGTCTTTCTGCAGAATCGTGCCGCTCACGATCGACTCCGAGCCTTTCGCTACAAACTTCACTCCTTTCAATTCCAACGTCGGCAGCGAGATGCCGTTAACCCAGCCATCCAGAAACCAATCGAGCGATTTTTGGCCTTCATACTTCAAGCTTGGAGGAAGATCCTCGGCAAAGACATCCAGCAGTTCCCGCGTGCTCATCATCTTGCCTTCATAGCGTTGCCGAACCTTACGCAATGCGCGCACAAAGAGTTCGTCCGTACCCGTGCTTCCCGGCTTCTTCTCCTGTTTTGCGGCATCGTTGAGCATAGTCCGCAACATGTGGAATAGCCACGCTCCGCGTCCGTAACTGATCGCGTCGTATCCTCTCGGAAAGCGGGATGACAAGAGCCGCGTTCCGAGAGTTACCGGACCGGCATCCATCGGCGCGACGCCATCCTTGTTCTTTTCCATCAGCTCGCGCCGGTACATGTCCATGACCTGCCGAAAGCCTTCGGGGTTCTTGTCCTGCAGCATCATCAGCGCACAGTAATTCGCCAACCCTTCGGTGTACCACTGATCGCGGTAGCTGGACCATGCGGTCAAGTCTCCCCACCATTGATGCGCGGTCTCATGCGCCGGGACGGAGTCTACTAGCAGCATACGCGGCGGCGAGTAGTGCAACTGCTCGCGCTCCTGGGGATCGAGAAACGCATATGAAGAAAGAAAGATTAACCCCGGCCAACCCTGGCTTTCCCGACCCGGCAGCTGAGTCAGCGCCAGATGGCTGTAAGGAAATGGGCCAAAACGCTCCGAAAAATATCGGACAGCGCGAGCCGCTGCATCACCCACGCGGACTTCATCTAACGTCGGGCTTAGCTGCGAGGGAAGGACCAGTTTCGGGACCGGCTGAGTCGGATTTCGCCGAGTCTGTTCCATCACTTCAACCGGCGCGCGCGGAAAGTCCTTTTCCACGCCCTGCGTCGCGTAGGTTTCCACTTCCACCTCTCCAGCCTTCGTGCTTACTTCCCGATACTTCCCCAGATTGAATCCGGCGACCGGAATCAACCGGTCCGAAATCCAACGCGAGGTCGGTTCGCCGCTGGTGCTCGCGATACTTTCAGTAGCGAACGGTGCCTGTTTACCGGTCGCCACTAGCGTCCATCCCTGCGGATAGCTGAATTGCAGGTCGAAGGCGGCCATTTCGAGGCCACGGTTCGGGTACCAGGTGCCGCGGGCACCCACGTAAAGCAACCCGTCGCCAGCTTGAGCCAGGACCTCACCATAATAAAGAAAGGTCAATTCGAATTTCTGGCCTTGCTTAAGCGGTTCCGGCATGACTACAGCTACAACGTCATTACCTCGCCGCGACAATTCCGTGCCTTCCAGCGCAGGATTGTGGATAAACTCTACCGGCTTACCATCGAGTTGCACACTCTCGATCTGCAGGAATCGCGAGAGTTCAAAGAGCAGAGTTCTTGCCCCGCCCTCCCGAACCTCACATTGCACGACCGCCCTTGAACGGATCTGCTTCGGGGGCAAGACTTTGGTGGTAATTGCAAATTTCCGGAGCGCAACCCGATCCTCATGTGCGCTCGCTCCTTGTTCTTCGGTGGCGTGCTCGCGCGGTGACCGTCTTGCGGCGGGCGACGTCAGAGAGAATGACGTCCAAACGTCATAATAGGTCTCGCCGTTCGTTCCAGCGGTCGATTGACCGGCGAGTACCTGCTCTCCGGCTGTGGAATCAAAGAAAACGTCGAACACTCCCAGTTTCGTACCTTGCAGTCGGGCATGCAGGAAGCGATCCGACTTAAGACTGCTTGACGCGGATTCGGCTTCAACGGATCCACCGGCGCCGGGAAGCATGCGGCTGAATGTGAGCAGCAGGCGCATTGCGTCTGTGCTGGCCAAGTTCCTTACAGTGGCATTGCAGCGGTTCACGAATTCCTTCTTGTTTTCGGCCTCCCTCAAATCAGGCCTCAACTCTCCAACAACGTTATCGTTGAACCTGAAATATGCCGTCGCGAAACGCTCCTCCAGAATTGCCATGCCGGTAAACAAGCTCATCGACCTGCGTTCCACTTCGTTCGGTGGGGGTAGCAGAATCTCGCCTTCTCCCTCAAAGAATGCACCCGTGACCTGTCCCATGACATCTTGCGTAAAAGCGATGGTGCCATCCTCCAGGCTGATCTGTATTGGTCCACGGCTCAGGGAGGCCCCCCTAACCTGATACACGCGCGCGGCATCAAGCCCTAGATCCCCAAGTTGCAGATACAGATTCTCCGCGGGTTTCTCAGCGGCCGTCGCAGCCATTCCGACAGCGCATGTGGAGGAAATCGCAATGCCGACAACGGACAGCAGAGTTGGGATTGTCAGTAGTACCTTCGTCACGTGGGTTGAGGAGTTGTCCATTGTTAGAATGCGCCTGAATGCGGTTGCGTGTCATCTTCTTCTTATCCTGGCTATGGCCATTCGGCCTCTGCGCCGCGTGGTCGGATGCGATTCATCTCAAGAATGGCCGCACGATTTTGGCCGATCGCGTGCGCGAGAATGGCAATCGCTACGAATATGAAATTGGCGAGGACCTCTACGCCATTCCAAAGTCCTCAGTCGACCACGTCGAGGCCGGCGGGCTGCCCACCCATTCAACTGGAACAGCAAGGAGCGCCGACTTGCAGACCTTCATGCCCGCCGATACTCTCGCCAACGAGGGCGATCTGGTTGCCAAAGTAATCAGGGAAGGGAAAGTCGACACGGACGCTCTGGTGAAGCTGGAGAGCAAAGGCAACGCGGAACTCAGCGCAACGGCCGATTTTATTGCCGGTAAGTTTGAATTCGATCACGGCAACATCAACCAGGCGCGTCAATATTTCGAGAACGCACTCCGTTTTCAGACCGACAATTCAACCATCCTTATTTACTACGCTGCTGTGCTGATTCGCACCGGAAGTGCCACCCAAGCTGTGGGGTACGCCCAGCGCGCCGTGCGCTCCGCTCCCGAATCTCCAGATGCCCACACCATGCTAGGCTACGCTCAGTTCGCTTCTGACCACACCAAAGAAGCGATCACGTCCTGGAAGCGATCCCTCGCACTTCGCCCCGACTCCGCGGTCCAGCAGTTTCTGTCAAAGGCCGAACGGGAGCAAAATGCGGAATCGGAGTTTTCGCAAGGCGAGAGCGCTCATTTCACGCTCCATTACGAAGGACATCAGACTTCCGAGGCTCTGCGCGCCCAGATTCTGCAGGCGCTCGAGTCCGACTACGACGATCTGGTACGAGATCTCGGAAATCCACCCCGCGACAACATCCTCGTGACCCTCTACACCGAACAAGCTTTTTTCGATGTCACCGACGCCCCAACCTGGTCGGGAGCCATGAACGATGGCAAGCTCCGCATCCCGATTAGCGGCCTGAGTTCACTGACTCCCGAACTCGCCCATGTCGTGAAGCATGAACTGGCCCACTCTTTTATCACCCAGCTGTCTGCTGGCCGATGCCCGCCATGGCTGCACGAAGGCATTGCGCAATTCCTCGAACCAAAGAGTCTCGCGGGGGCAGGGCACCAACTGGCGCGTTTGTTCAAATCGCAGCACAACATTCCTCTCAATATCCTTGAAGGAAGCTTCCTCCAGTTTTCCGGAGCTGAGGCCTACGTCGCCTACGCCGAATCGCTGGCTGCTGTTTCTTACATCAACGACGCCTACGGGATGAGCGATGTTCAGCGCATTCTGCAGCGCATCAGCCAGGGCAGTTCCACGGAAGCCGCCCTGCGTGCGACCATCCATTCTGACTATGGCCAGCTTGAGTCCGATCTTTCACGCTATCTGACTGACAAATATGGCGAATAGATCGGCCACAAAGGGTGAATCCCGCATATTCGAAGTAGGTCGATTGGCCCAAGCTCATAGCGGGCTTCCCTGCTGGTTGCTCTGCTGTCGGTCCTATGCTAGGGTCAGCGTTTAACTTCGACACCATGCTCTCGCGATTTCACAGCAATTCAGCGATCGCCCCTCCGGTGGTCGAACCGGTTCCCACCGTCTTTCCGAGAATTGAAGGGGCAGATATCGCTGCCGTGTTCGTTGCAAAACGCATCGCCGGAGACTTCTATGATTCGATTCGTGTCAGTCCCGAGCGGGTTCTGATCGCGCTCCTCGACGTTGCCGGACGGCGCGAAGATACTCGCGGTCTCTTGGTCGCCGAACAAGAAGTGTTCCGCACGTTTGGATTGAAGCTCTTTTCGCCGGCAGATATTAATGAATCCGAGGCCATGACGGAACTCTGCCATCGGATCAATCGTCGACTGATCGAAGTCTGCTGCGGAATTCATTCCTGTCCGGCCTTCCTCGCCTGTTACCACCAAGAGTTCGGCACCCTCTGCTACACAAATGCCGGACATACTCCCGCCCTTCTGCACGACGCCAGCGGTATCGCCGAGCTTGCTTCAACTGGTCTCCCTCTTGGCCTTTTCTCGCATGCAACTTCCGACGCTCCGACCGTGGCCCTGGCCAAAAAGGCTTCTCTACTATTGGTATCTCGCGGAGTAATCGAATGTGAAGGCCGCGGCAATAGCTCCGGCGCTTTTGGTTTGGAAAGAGTAAAGGCCGTGCTTCGCTCGGCACCGTTCCCTTCGGCCAGTTCTTTGTGCAACTCAGTGCTGAAGGCGGTGGGGGACTATACTAGTAATGCTCCTGTTTGCGATGACCGTACAGCACTGGCTCTGCTGCGCACAACCTGATTCAATCCGGCCAACTCGATTGGCCTTACTCGCGTCGTAAACCAGGAGCGGTGTCATCAGGCCTGGACGCATAGCAAGGAGTGCTAGGCTGCCGCCCCGAAGCATCCGCCGATGTAGAATAGCAACATCGGCCCGGGCTCACCCCTTTTAGTCCGCAAGCTCAGGAAGCGTGGCGGCCCAGAGATACTTATGAGAAGACTTGTAGTGACACTGGTTGCCTTGGCTTGTATGCCTGCGTTCGCCGCGGGTCAAGTCGTCGAAGAAATTATCGCCCGTGTGAACAATCAGATCATCACACACTCCGAGTTCGAACGCAGCAAAAATCAGCTGGCCGAAGAAGTCAAGCAGCAGGATCCCAATAATGCTGACAAAGTCTTCGCCGACCGTGAAAAAGATGTGCTGCGCGATCTGATCGACCAGCAGCTCCTTTTGGATAAAGGGAAGGACCTGGGCATTACTGGCGATACCGAACTGATCAAGCAACTCGACCAGATGCGCAAGGACATGAAGCTTGATTCCATGGAAGCGTTGGAAAAAGAAGCGGAAAAACAGGGCGTTTCATGGGAAGACTTCAAGCAAACGCAAAAAAATCGCATCATCACGCAGAAGGTGATCGGCCAGGAAGTGGGAGGCCATCTCTCGCTTGGCACCGAGGAGGTGCAGAAGTTCTACGATGAGCACAAAGAAGAGATGCAGCACCCCGAGTTCATCCGCCTCAGCGAAATTCTGCTCACGCCGAAGGCTGCGGCCCCGGCCGCGGACCCCAATGCTCCAAATTCGGGAACCCCTAACCAGACCCCCCTCGACGACGCGGCCAAGCAGGCCAACGATGCGGCTGCACTCAGCGCTGCCGAAGCTAAGGCCAAAGACGTCCTGAAACAGATTCGCGACGGTGCTAATTTCGAGGAGATCGCGAAGAAATACTCCGACGGACCCTCTGCGGCTGACGGCGGAGCATTGGGAACATTCGAACGCGGCAAATTAGCCAAAGAACTTGAAGACCGGACATTCGCCATGAAAACAGGCGAGGTCACCGACGTCATCCGTGTGAAACAGGGCTACGCGATTCTTAGAGTCGACGATCACGAAATGGCCGGGGTTCCTTCAATGAAAGACGCTATGCCCCGCATCCAGGACGCACTGTACTACCAGAAGCTGCAGCCAGCGCTCCGCGCATACCTGACCAAGCTCAGAGAAGAGGCTTACATAAAGACTGCACCCGGTTACAACGACACCGGCCACAGCGCGAGCCAGACCGAACCTATCGAAACGGCCGCTGCGAAAGAAGCTGACGCCAAAAAGCTCGCGAAGAAAAAGAAGAAATTGGGGATTCTCTAAACTTCACAACATCTTGTTGCCGCAACCGCTCCATCCCTTCCTTGAGCGATGATGAGCGATGACCCCCTCAAGATGCTGTCGCCCGACTGCTCGCCCCTTCCCTCGCCGAATGTCATATACTCAGACATTGCATGAAGGACTTCTACATCTGCGATTGTGTCCGCCACGAAAATAAGGTCATTACTTCAACCTTTGTCGTAGTCGCCAAACAAATCAAGCCCAAGAAGACCGGGGAGCCGTATCTCGCACTCACGCTTGGCGACCGCAGCGGCCAGCTCGAAGCCAAAATGTGGGACAACGTGGAGGAGGTTCTTGAGGCGTTCGAGCAGGATGATTTTCTCAAGATTAAAGGCCTGATCAACAAGTACAAGCAACGCTTCCAACTCACGATCCACAAACTACGCAAACTGGGTGAATCTGAGATTGTCTTCTCGGATTACCTTCCGAAAACCAGCAAAGATATCGACGAGCTCTGGACGACTCTCGCGAACTTTGTCGCCGGATTTCAAAACCCGCATCTGAAAGCCCTCGTGCAAGCGTTCATGTCCGACCCCGAAATCGCGGCTGCCTACCGCAATGCTCCAGCGGCCAAGACTCTCCATCATGCCTTCATCGGAGGCCTCCTCGACCACGTCGTGTCACTCTTCCGCTCCTGCGACCTGATGTGCAGGAATTATCCCCAAATAAACCGGGATCTCCTCCTCACCGGAGCATTTCTGCACGACATTGGAAAGATCCACGAACTGACCTACAACCGCTCGTTTTCCTATACAACCAAAGGCCAGCTTCTCGGACATATGATCATCGAATTAGAGATGCTGCAGGCCAAACTGGCTCGTCTGCCCGACTTTCCGGACGAACTGAAAACCATGGTCGAGCACTTGATTATCAGTCACCACGGCGAATACGAATTCGGCTCGCCCAAGCTTCCCATGTTTCCCGAAGCGCTCATGCTTCATTATTTGGACGATCTTGATTCGAAAATGGAGGCTGTGCGCGCCCACTTCGAACGCGAGTCGATGCTTGACGGCCCCTGGACCAGCTATAACGCCTCGCTGGGCCGCCCACTCCTGAATACCGAGAAATACCTTGCACCGAAGAAACCATCTGCCCCCGAGGAGTCCGTTCGGGAACCCGTCAGTGATCATCACGAGGTTCACTCCGACGCCCTGGAACAAACCTTGCCCCCACTGGTTCCGCAGCGCTAGAGCGTTGGCCTCCCAAACTCGGGCCGCTCAGGTTAGTCAGATGTCCAAGGCCAAACCTCCGAACACTGGATCAAAAACGGCGGCGTTTACCGTCGGCTTACCGCAAGTCCCTCCGCTCTATGGGATGAAATCTCCCCATAAGTTCCTGCCGTTCACTCATGCCGAAGGTCGCCTCACCAAATCTCGCCATTACTGGATCTGTACAACGCGTCCTGATGGTCGCCCGCACTCGATTCCGGTGTGGGGATTCTGGGTCGAAGGCGCTCTCTATTTCGGAACCGCTCGTTCGACTCGCAAGGCCTGCAATCTGGCTCACAACCCAGCGATCTCGGTCCATCTGGAATCGGGGGACGATGTCGTCATCCTCGAAGGAATTGCTCAAGCGGTTAATATTTTCGACAAATCAACCGTCCAAAAACTCGACGCCGCATCGCGCGCCAAATACAAGATGCCGCTGATGGTGGTTCCCGAGGCCGTATTCTACTGCGTCCGTCCACGCGTCGTCCTCGCTTGGACGGAAAGCGATTTTCCGAGCAACGCCACTCGCTGGCAGTTCTGACTCTGGTATCGATACTCCGCCGATCCGCCCGATGATCGCGATCTCATAATCTTTAGCCTTATGCACCTTCGATTGCCGTTTGTGGCTCCTCCCCGGTTGTAGCCAACCCATTCATTCCTTTACGATTGCCTCACAGTCTTGGAGGCGTTCATGCGTTCACCCGTACTTCTACTCTCGATGTGTGTCTACATCGCTTTCGTTGTTGCCGGTTGCAACAAGCCGGCGGGCGAGAGTTCAACCGAGACGGCCGCCAATGATCCCCAACCATCGGCCGAACAAACATCCAGCAAGGAACCGCGCGAGCACAAAGAGCACGAGCGCAGAGAAGCGAAGAAAGCGCTTCTTGTCGTGCCATCGGGAACTTCAATTACGATTAGTCTCGGCTCTTCTCTGGGTTCCAAAATCAGCAGGCCAGGCGACACATTCAGCGGCAGCGTGGCAAAAGACGTGATGGTCGGCAACGCAGTCGCCATTCCTCAGGGTGCGAGCGCGGCCGGTACCGTGGCCGATGCCAAACCGCTCGGGAAATTTAAGGGGGGAGCGCTTCTGCAGGTCAAGCTCGACTCCGTCCGCATCCACGGGGCTGATGTTCCGCTTCAAGCTGGAGCACAGAGCTTTTCTGAAAAAGGCAAAGGGAAACGCACCGCAGTTCTCACCGGCGGTGGCGCCGCTCTCGGAGGCATTATCGGCGCTCTTGCCGGAGGCGGCAAAGGAGCCGCGATTGGAGCCGCTGCCGGAGCAGGCGCGGGAGCAGGCGGCTCCGCGTTTACGGGAAACAAAGAAATAGTGCTTCCGGCAGAGTCGGATCTGTCATTCGAACTCTCGCAACCCCTCGACATCAAACAATAGCGAATTGCCCGATGACCGTCGCCCCGCCCGGCTTCGATCCGGAAACAGGGGATTTCCTTTTGTGCCTTGTTCTCGCGGTCTGAAATAATGTGTCCATGTTCGACTTCAGTCGCTTCGAGGTGCTGACCTTTGATTGCTATGGAACCCTCATAAATTGGGAAGCCGGACTCCTCTGCGCGCTTCATCGCGTTCTTGAAGCACATTCCAAGAAGATTCATGACCCTGAACTCCTCGCCCTGTACGGCGAATTCGAGCAGTCTGCGGAGCAGCCACCCTATCAGACTTATGCCGAGGTTCTCAGCTCCGTCGTGCGCCGATTCGGAACAGCCTTGAGTTTCACTCCTACTCCGGACGAAGTCCGATCTCTCGCTGCTTCTCTTCCGACTTGGAAGCCGTGGCCGGACACGGTAGCTGCCTTGCGTCAGCTGAAAACGAAATTCCGCCTGGCGATTCTATCCAATACGGACGACGAGCTGTTCGAATCCACCAGGCCCCAACTGGAGATCACATTCGATGAAGTCGTTACCGCCCAGCAGGCGAAGGCTTACAAGCCATCGCTCAAGCTTTTCGAGCTGGCACTCAGTCGAATTCAAGCACCCGCGCACCGCGTGCTCCATGTAGGACAGAGCATTTACCACGATGTCGTTCCAGCTCAGGCGCTCGGCCTTGCGACCGTCTGGGTAAACCGCCCATCCGCGCGCCCAGGTATCGGGGCAGTCAAACCTGCAGAGGGAAAGCCCGACATCATTGTTACTAGCCTTGCGGAACTGGCGGCGGTCATATTTACCGCTTAGCGTCTCCCTCACCTACCGCGCGAGCACCCGCTCAGGCAGGTACTCAACGCCAGCGCAGTTCGTAATTTCAACCTCTGAGATCTTTTGCTGGCAGAAGAAACGCTACACGCGGCTGAACTATTGTCAAAGAGTAAGAGTGCTGGGGGGGCCCCGTCGATCGACGTCATGAACCTGAGATGCTCAGCGATGATCTGCCCGCGGCTCGACATCGGGTACGGAGGTTGGTCCTTATAGGTGCAATTCTGGTATCGGTGACCTTGAGTCAAATCGGTCCGAAAGGCCAAACCGGGACAGAACCGTAGGCGACTCATCACAACCCATGCGAACCAATGGAGCCACTGGCTGTTATTTCTTTCAGTGCTGAGTTCCCCGAGCACTCAGGTAACATTCTTGGCAAAGATGGGCGACTCGCCGCTGGCATCGAGCTTCTTCCCCGAGCTGCTCCGGAACCGCACGAAGCTCGATCGTGTCTCGACAATTTTCCCGCTTGGTGAGGAGTAAACCATGAGCGTCCAATTGTTGCTGTTTGTGATCGCAATTCTTCTGATCGTCATTTTTTGGGAATTGTGCAAGATCAAAAGCCTACTCAAAAGGGCGCTTCCTGCTGCCGCCCGAACGACAGCAGGACCCAATCCCGAAAAAACCACGAACATGACCGGCAATGATTGACTTAGATTTCGTATAGAGACGCGGCTGAACGCTTCAGTCCATGGTCGATTGCTAAGACATCGAGATGAAGTGAGCTCCAATCCGAGAGCATCGAATGTACCGCACCGTCGCCACTGCAGGTCTTGAGATAACCTCCGCAACTTGAGCAGTAGTCGATGCGAATGCCACTTTCCCGCTCCACAGACATTGACCCAAGTCGATGTTCGTCTACTTCTCCGCAGAACGGGCAGCCACGACGGTGATAAAGCCAGGGAGTCCGACAACAACCGCAGCAGAGGTAACGTACGCGTCCTTCATTAATGGATACCAATCGCGCCATCGCCGGCCCTGATCCGCAGGCAGGACAATTGGCTCGGAACCAAAGGTCCTGGTCAAGCCACTTGACGAATGCATGCAGTGCCGGCCGAAGATACAGTTCAAGGGTTGTCCAGCCCAAGAAACGCTGTAGCCCTTGAGACGGGTCGAAAATGAGGCTCCCGCCTCGCAACTGCGCCGAGACTAGCGAATCGTCATGCTGCAGACTTGCCGCCAGAGTGCGACACTCAGCGGCCAAGCTGCCCGGCAAGGAAGCTGACGCCAGGTTTCTTGCCAACGCGATGAGCAGGTCACCCACCGCTGTGAAATCAAATTCAACTGCATCGCTGTGGAGCAGTGGAACCCCAGCCTTGCAGTCTGGAAGATAATTGTCGAATCGTGGGATCGCAACCGCCGGAACAGAGAGCTCTGCCAGTGCCGCATCGACGGCCGCGTGCAACTCGGCGACGGGCTTAAGGTATGGATGTGTAGCCAGCCATTGATTCTGATTCATGCCATCAGTCGCCCTGGGCGGCCTGCGCCACCGGTAGCAACGGTAAGAGCCGCGCTCCCAAGCCAAAAAGAAAAATCGTTGCCGCTATCAATCCGATGGAAATACCCCATTCAAAAATCGTTGGGACGTAGCTCTCGGGCGCCACCTGGGGCATGGCTCCTCTCAGGTTCATGGCTAGCAGCACGACATTGACGCGGTTGAAAACGACTCCCATCGTGGCGGCCAGCGAGCCCAGAAAAAGTGATGCAGGATTTGACCGCAGTCTAGCCGAGCCAAGCAGCGCCAACGGCACGAACCCTCCCAAAAAGAGTTCCGCCTCAAATAAGCCACTGTGCGTCCCTGAAAATGCGCCGCCCAACTGGCCTCGAATGATCATGTCTCCCAGACGGAATGCAAGATAAATGGCCAAGGACCACAGGACAATCTTTCCCATCGCTGCCAATTGCGCAACGCGCAGCGGCCGATTCCAGGCTTTTGAAATCCACATCTCAACAACAACAATCAAACCCGTCCCCGCGGCAATCGACGACAGAAAAAAGGAAACCGGCATTACAGGGGACCACCATTGCGGTCCGAGTTTGTCGGGCATTAACAGGAAAAGGGAGCCGAGTGAACTCTGATGCATGGTGGAGAGCGTTACCGCTGCGATCGCCAGCATGATCGGCTCAGCTTTCTTTCCTCTGGCTCGGAAAGCCCATGCAAGGAATGAGAAAAGCACCGCCGCCGCAGCCGCATAGATCAGATTGCGCGAGAGCAGGTAAACAAACAGTGTCGCCGCAAACGCAACGTACGCTCCGGACCAGCGTTTCCAAAGGTCCATCGCTCTCTGTAACCCCCATCGCTCCAGCGGAACCGGAAGGAACTCTAGGAGAAGAATCGTGACGTATAACCCCACGCACCACGAGACCTCAAACATGGCGGACTGCTCCGGGGCTTGAAGTCCAAGTTGATAGAAATGCCAAGGCAAGCCGAGGTCCGCAATTAATGTGACCGTCACGAACGAATAGCTCAACAGGCCCATGAGAACGGCAGATCGGCCCATCGAATACAGGTCCTTCCGCTGGAACACATAAATCAAGCCGGCGGTGGCGAACGCTCCGGCGGCTACCGCGATCCAAACCAGGTCGAATACGATCCAAAGTCCCCAGGCATATGTATCCGAAAGATGTGTGCTGCCTCCCAATCCCAATACAAAGCGCGCCAGCAGTGAGATCGCGCCGAACGCCATGAGGATCAGCAGCAGCCAGTTGAATGGAGTAAGTAGCTTGTAAGGCAGTGCCTCGAATTCGATATGTTCTTGGACACCCGATGATGCCGCGATCGCCGTTGCGCGCCGTTTCAGAAATGCATAAGCGCCGCTCAACACCGCGCCCACAGCCATCACTGCCGGCGGAACCGCGTGCAACGCGAATGCAGAAAGCCGGGGATAGGAGCTTGTGCCAACGTCGGGGAAGCCAAGTTGTTCAAAAGGCACCGAGGACAAATACATAACGCTTGTGCCCCCGGCTTCCTTCTCCCCATATATATGATTCACATATTTGTCAGGCTTCGCCGCGATGCGCTTCCGTGCTTCGTTAAGCAGGTCCTCGCGTTGCCCGAATTGCAATGCGTCTGCAGGACAAGCTTTGACACAAGCGGGTACGACCACGTTCTCACGAAACTGCTTGCTCTCAATGTCGCTGAGGGCTTGCCCATTTCGGCTGAGGGGCAGGGGCTGACTCTCACGATCAGCGCAGTGAGTACACTTCTGGATTTTGGGAGCCAGCGAATCCCATTCCGCGGTGGGAACACCCCACGGGCAAGCCCAGATACAGTATCGGCAGCCGATACACTTATCCGCATCGTAACCCACCGGGCCATCGTCACTCCGGTTCAGCGCCGTTGTCGGACATGCGGAGGCGCACGCTGGCTCCAGGCAATGTAGGCAGCGCCGCATGGTGAAAAGATAATGCAGACCGCCCGGCGCCTTCTCATCTGGTAATTCGTGATAGGTGATCAGAGTCAGAGTTTTCGCGCTCAGAGTCGCCGGGTTTTGAAATCCCAGGTTCCAATCCAGCTCGGTCTGTTCTCCATCGCGATCATTCCACTGCTTGCAGGCAACTTGACATGCCCGGCACCCAATGCACTTGGTGATGTCGATTAGCGTCGACTTGATCGGCGTTGCGGCTGCCGCCTGCGTCATGATTCTCTCCCTCGGGGACCGGCCTTGGCGACGACCGCCTCACGCGCCTTCACCACGTTGACCAAACACGCTTTCGTCTCCTGTGTTCCGGCACCCGGGTCCACCGCATCAATCGTGAGGTGATTCACACTCGGGCCTTTTGACAGTCCTTGATACCCCCAGTTGTATGGCATCCAGACCACCGTAACCTCGTGACCGTCAATCTGCAGTGCCTTCATTCTCAGGGTGACCACCGCTTTTACCGTGAGTTCGCCCCGCGCCGAAGATACCTTCACCCAGTCTCCGCTTTTGACCTGGAGCTTCTGTGCAAGGCTTTCCGGTATCTCGATCATCGGTTCTGGAACGAGTTCGTTCAGCCAGGAAACGTTGCGCGTCGAAGAGCCTCCGCACCAGTGCTCCGCGACTGTGGAAGTCATCAGGACGTAGGGAAACTGCGCGGCCGTACCGATCGGCTGGTGGGATTTGACGCGTGGGTATTTGAGCACGGGGTTGTGCTTCACCTGCGGATGCAAAAGGTTCTCCACGGGGCTCTCTACAGGTTCATACATTTCGGGCAGGGGGCCATCCTTGGGCACGTAGGCGACATCACGCGGAATCTGCGGATTCTTCGGGTCCGGGTCCTCATAAACCGCGGCGAAAAGACGCCCCACACCTTCAGGATTCAAATGGAACGCCCGTTGACCATTGGGCGTGTTGGGGCCATCGGTGAGGACAGGCACGTCTGGTAAGTCGTGTCCGGCCCATCGGCCTGCTTTCTCATCCCACCAGACGATGGCCTCCGACCCGGGATACGGTTTCCCGTGGCGATCACAGGACGCCCGGTTATAGAGAATTCGCATGTTGTTCGGCCAGGTCCAGCCGAAATTCGGATACAGCCCGAGGCCTCCCGGATCGGTTTGCGAATCTCGACGCTTCGAGAGATTCACTCCCCCGGCAAAGACTCCGGCGTAGATCCAGACACCCGCAGAGGTGGAGCCGTCCGGTTGCAAATCGGCGATACGGCTGACGAGATCTCCAGCCTTAAGGCTGCTGCCCGGAATTTCGTGCAGGCCGCGCCCATTGAGCTCGCGCAGCACGTCTTCGGCACTGGTATAGCTCCAGGAAGCCTTCTTGATAATTTCGTCCTTGGGGTCAGGTGAGTCTTTGACCAAGTCGCGTACGCGCCGGAAGATGAGGTCAACAATTTCGCCATCCGGTTTCGCGTCACCGGGGGGTTTGACGGCCGCGTGTCGCCACTGCACCATCCCACCCGAGTTGGTGATGGTTCCGTTCTTCTCCATGAAGAACGCCGCCGGCAGTAAGATCACTTCCGTGGAGATCGACTTTGGATCCGCTCCTGGGCGTCGCCAGAATGCTGGAGTTTCCGTCTCCCAAATTTCCTGAACCACCAGCATTTCAACTTTCGCCAGCCCTTCAAACGTGAGATTCAGGTTGGGCATCGTTACCGCAGGGTTCTGGCCGACGATCCACAACATCTTCATCTTCCCGGCAAGGGCGTCTTCGAAGATCGACATCGTGCTGTAATCCTTGGCAGCGCTTCGTTTCGGCAGCCAGGCATAAGCGAAATCGTTGTCGGGAGTTGCGGCATCTCCGTAGAACGCTTTGAGGGTGTTGACCAGCCATTTTCGATCGCCAGTCCCGTTCCTCTTGGTGTATTCCGCGAGCGTGGGCTCGGTATGGGCCGGATAGTTCAAATAACCGGGCATGTAGTTGTTGAGCACGCCCATGTCGCAGGCACCCTGAACATTTGGCTCTCCCCGCAATGCGTTGACGCCACCTCCAGGCTTGCCAACATTGCCGAGCAGAAGTTGCAGGATGGTGAAGCCGCGGATTCCTTGCACTCCAGTCGTGTGCTGGGTCATTCCGAGCGCGTATAGGATCGACCCTGGCCGGTTCCTGGCCATGATTTCGGCGATTTCTTGAATCTGCGCTGCTGGGATGCCCGTGATGCGCTCCCCTACTTCGGGGCTGTAACGCGAAACGAATTTCCTAAGCTGGCTGAAAACGCAGTGTGGGTCATCCAGGCTCGCAGCTACTCGCGGCTTGCCCCGCCCATCGAGTTGATAGCCCCAGGTCTCAGTTGCGTACTTGTGCTTCTCCTCATCGAACCCGCTGAACAAACCGTCCTTGAAGCCGAAGTCGGCATGCCCCAGGAATAGCGCGTTGGTGTGAGTCTTAACGTAGTCCTCGTCGTAAAGCTTATGAACGAGGACGTAGTTGATCACGGTGTTAAGAAACGCGGCGTCTGCGCCTGGACGGATACGCGCGTACAGGTCGGCAGTTGCTGATGTTCGGGTGAATCGGGGGTCAACATGGATGATCTTCGCCCCATTTTCCTGGGCCTTCCTTATCCACTTGAAGGCCATGGGATGATTCTCTGCCACGTTGCTGCCTTCCACCAGAATCGTCTTGCAATGCTGCAAGTCAATCCAGTGGTTCGTCATCGCTCCCCGCCCGAATGCAGCCCCTAGACCGGGGACCGTAGGGCTATGTCAAAGCCTGGCCTGATGCTCGACATATACTGTGCCGAGCAGTCGTGCCGCTTTCTGGAAGAGGTAGCATTCTTCATTCGTGTTCTGGGCGCCCCCCATGAACGCGATGGCGTCGGTCCGGTTGACCGGAACCTCCTTGTCGCCGAGTTTCTCGGTGGCGGTCCAGGTCGCATCGCGTGTCTTCCGGATCTTGTGCGCAATCCGTCCCACTGCGTCGTCCCAGGAAATTTCTTCCCAATGATCGCTGCCCGGCGCCCGATAACGTGGCTTTGCCAGCCGGTTAGGCGAGGCGTGTGTCGCGAACATCGATATGCCCTTCACACACAGCGATCCGCGATTCACGATGTGGTCGTAGTCACCTTCCATCGCAATCAGCTTACCTTCGCGCACCGCTGCGACCATGCCGCATCCGCATGAGCAGAAGTTGCATGACGTCGTTAATTCATGGATGTTTGAGAGCTTTAGATTTTCGTTAGCGGCTCTCACTGCCGGCAAATCAATAAGGCCGCCAATTGCGAGTCCGATCCCCCCGCCGAGAGCATTCCTGAACCAGTCTCTACGATTCAGCAATTTTGGTGCAGCAGCCGCGGAAAGGTTACCCTCTCCCTCTAGAGCAGCAACGGGCTGTTTCTGAGTTGTATGCACAGAGATTTTTCACCCCTACGGTTTTCGAGGGGCTCAACGTAGTACTGGCTTTCTCCCCCCCAGAACATTGCCGGCGCCTTCGCCCCCCACAGAATGAAGAACGTTGCCGGCCCTTATGCTACGGAGATCAGCTTGTGGCCGACACTGTTAATAGTGCCAGTGACTTATTGCGAGCGGCGTCACGTACACTCCCTTCACTCCTTGGGGAACTTTTTTAAAAAATTGCAGCTATGAACGACGCAATGGAAAGGCCCACGTGGTTCTTGCTCACTCGGCACTGGGTGAGTTTGGTCGGCATCGCCCTGCTGGCGACCGCGATCATCTCATGGCTTTTCGTGTTGCCATTGCAGGTCCGCGGGCATGTAGATAACCCCTACGTTGGCATCATCGTCTTTCTCATCCTCCCGCTCGTCTTTTTTGCTGGATTGGTATTGGTCCCCATCGGAATCTACCTCGGTAAGCGCCAGATACGCCAAGGACTGGCGGAACCGAGCTTCGATCGCAAGACTGCTTTGCGTCGTATCGCTTGGTTTGTTGGCGTCGTCACTGTGCTCAACATCATCGTCGGGACCCAGGTTACTTACCGAGCTGTCGAGCACATGGAAACTCCCCAGTTTTGTGGCGCGAGTTGTCACAGCATGAAGCCGGAGTATGCGGCCTATCAGAACTCGCTTCATTCCAGAGTCGAGTGCGTCGAATGCCATGTAGCGCCCGGAGCTGCGGGTTGGATCAGCAGCAAGACGAATGGAACCCGCCAGCTGATCGAGACGGTATTCAATACGTATCGACGGCCGATACCTTCTGCGCTCGAAAGCCATCGATTGATTCCTTCCCGGAAAACCTGTGAGAACTGCCACTGGCCACAAAACCTTGGCGGGGTGCGTTTACATGTGTTCAACAAATATGCAGAGGATGAGCCGAACACTCGATCGCAGACGGTTCTACTCATGATGGTCGGAGGCAACAAGCTTTCTGGCATCCACGGCGCTCACTTCGGTCCAGGTGTCCGCATCCGTTACGCAGCCACTGATTCGACGCGCCAAACCATTCCATGGGTCGAATACCAAAACACCGCGACCGGTGAGACCCGGATTCTTCATAGCTCGGGCACCGCCGCGGACAGCGGCGGCATGCCACAGTACGAGATGGAGTGTGTGGATTGTCACAATCGTCCGACACACACGTTCGACTTGCCGGATCGCGCCATGGATAAGGCTATGGCCCTCGGCGATATCTCGGTCACGTTGCCCTTTATCAAAAAGAAAGGTCTGGAACTCCTAAAAGCTGACTACCAGACAAGCGAGCAGGCCAACGCGCGTCTGGTACCCGCACTTGAGAGCTTTTATGAACAGGGTTATCCCGATCTGTATGGAAAGCGTCGCGACGACATACACAAGGCAGGGGAGGCAATTCTCGCGATCTACAACCGCAATGTTTTTCCCGATCTGAAGGTTACCTGGGGTACCTACCCAAACAATCTGGGTCACACCGACTTTCCCGGATGTTTCCGCTGTCATGACGGAGACCATTCGTCCGCTGATGGAAAAACCATCTCTCAGGACTGCAATGCCTGCCATGAGCCGCTCGCGACCGACGAGGCATCGCCGGAAATCCTCAAAACACTCGGGCTCGACGAAAGGATTTCGAAAATTCAGAAGCAATGATTTAAGCAACAAGGGATGGAAACAATTCCTGAAAGGAGCTTCGCAATGACGCGCAAATCTCTTACATTCGCAGTTGTATCCGCAGCTTTACTGGCCGGTCTTTCGAACCTCAGCTGGGCCGCTGACGACGGTGCTGCTCTCTACAAAAAGAAATGTGCCGGCTGCCACGGTCCGCAGGGCGAGGGCAAACCCGCGATGAAGGCGCCCGCCCTGAAAGGCACTGCTCTCAGCGCGGAGAAGGTGACCGCCCACATTACCAAAGGCGAACCAGATAGCAAACCTCCGCATAACAAAGGGATTTCCGGCATTACCGAAGAAGGCGCAAAGTCGATTGCGGACTTCATCAAGACCCTGCAGTAAGCGTCAACTTCTGGCCGATCGAAAGTCGTTCCGTGCGTCCCAGCGTGCCACACCGCCAGATCAAGGGAGCGAGGTGTCTGCGTGAATCGCGTTCAATTCAAAATGCTCTTGCTGCCAGGACTGGCCGCATCACTGTTTTTGGTCATCCGGGCAACTGCCGCCGAGGAAAAAGGAAACAAGGCTGCGCCACCCGATACCGGAACAGGCCAGTACATCGGATCCGATACTTGCAAGACGTGTCATGAAGAACTTTACGAGAAGAACTTCAAACACACGCCCCACTTCAAGACCACGTTGGACGATGGACATGGCTGCGAGTCCTGCCACGGTCCGGGCTCCCTCCACGTCGAGGGTGGAGGCGACGTCAGCAAGATCATCAGTTTCAAGACGCTCTCAAAAAATGAAGCGAATGATCGTTGTCTGAGCTGTCACGGCGCCAAGCACGAGCAGAGACATTTCTCCGCATCGTCACACAACAACAATGACGTAGGCTGCATCGATTGTCATTCTCCGCACCACGCCAAAGAGTCGGAGCACCTGTTGGCCCGGGCCCAGCCCGAGCTCTGCTACGGCTGTCATACCGCGGCTAAATCGGACTTCGCCAAGGCCTATCACCACCGCGTCAACGAAGGCCTGGTCCACTGCAGCGACTGCCACAACGTTCATGGCACAACCACATTGCGGCAAGTCCGAGCTCGACCCAGCGGAGATGCGGTCTGCACGAAGTGTCACGCCGACAAGGAGGGACCCTTTGTATATGAACACGTACCCGTGAAAACAGAAGGCTGCACCAGTTGCCACACGCCGCACGGGTCGAACAATCCACGCTTTCTTCGCGTAAGCCAAGTCAACCTCTTGTGCTTGCAATGTCATACATTCCCCTCTTTGAGCCCGGGTGGACCCACTCATAACCAGTCGACCAAATATCAGGCTTGCACGATGTGTCATGCCGCCATTCACGGATCGAACGCAAGCAACGTGTTTTTCCGATGAGGAGAACTATGCCAGTCCCTATATATCGCGGCTCGCTACTTCTTCTGTTGATTTTCGTCGTTGGCTTGCAGTTACGCGCGCAATCAACGCCGCCGCCTTCTGCTCCGACGCCAGGGTCATCCCAGCCTGAGGGGTGGGAACATGGCGGCTACACCGTGCATCAGTCCATTGAGATCGGATATCGCGTCTCGGACGTCACCGGCAGCGAGTTGATGTATGACACGCTGGTAAATCTGCACACTGGACCCCGACTCCTGTCGCAGACTTTGTCCATGCAGTCGGAGAATCACGATGGTGTGCTGTTTGATAATCTTTTCCTCGACAGTTTCGGATGGGGCGGGGACGTCAATAATGCCCTGCGTGCTCGCGTCGACAAGAGTAAGTTGTATGACTTCCGCGCGGCATTTCGACGCGATCAAAACGTCTTCAATTACGACTTGCTGGCCAATCCCCTGAATCCGCCGACCTCGAGCCCCAGCCTACCGATAAACTATTCACCACACAATTTCACGACGACGCGCCGCATGAGCGACTTTGATCTCACGCTGCTGCCACAATCGATTCTTAGCTTTAAATTGGGATATTCCCATAACAACATGACGGGCCCTTCGTACTCCAGCGTTCATGAGGGAACCGATGCGTTGCTCCTGCAAGACTGGAACACTACCTTGAATTCTTATCGCTTCGGCGCGGATCTCAAATTTCTGCCCCGTACGGTCTTCAGCTACGATCAGTTCCTCGACTATTACAAAGGCGATACAAACTGGCAGCTTGCTCCTTCGAATCCGGCACAATTGCCGGGTGGGCAGGGCACTGTTGAGCTCGGTCTGCCGATCGATACTACCAACAAGACGCCGTGCGCGGTTAGCCCTCCGGCAACCAGTCTTATTGACCCCAACGGAGTACTAACCAACCTCGTATGTAGTTCCTTTTTCGGATACAGCCGTTCCAACCGGGTTCGCACCTCGATGCCAACGGAGAGGGTGGCCCTGCATAGCACCTATTTCAAGCGCCTTGAGTTCACCGCGTCATACGCCTACAGCAACGCCGACATGAACGCACCCTTCAATGAGTTTTTTAACGGCTTGAGTTCCCGCTCCGGGCTGCGGCAGTCGAGTGTAGTCAACACCCCTGGCCTGCCTACGGAAGCTACTCGAGTCTCAAACGTTGCCGAGTTTGTGGTGACCGCGCATCTGACAGAGCACATCCGGCTGGTCGATACGTTCCGTCTGTGGGACTACCGTATTCCAGAAGCCGGAAATTTCACAGAAACGGACTGGACTCCGCCCTCTACCGGAACGGGCGCCTGTGCTCCGCCAATCACGGTGTTGACCCCGGTCAGTTGTGCCACCCCGGCATCAAGCACGAGTACGGACAATCTCTCATTTAACCAGGACTTGAGAAGAAACCAGACCGAACTGATTTGGGACGTCAATAAGCACCTTGGAGCGCGGGTGGGCTTCCGTTACGGCGATCAGACCTTCACTCATATTAACGATTTCACGACCGGCGACGAGGACGTCTTTCACGTCCACGAGTACACCGCTTTGCTGGGATTCTGGGCGAAACCGGTAAAAGGCATGCGATTCAACTTCGATTGGGAACACACCAACCGCGACGATGTCATCGTGCGCATTGCGGCTCGTAAGGAAGCCCGTTATCGCATTCAATCAACCTACACCCCCAAGCCATGGGCGGTGATTGGAGGCTCCATCAATCTCTGGGAGAGCTCGAACGGAGATGCGCTGACCGATTATCGCGGCCACAATCGCAACTATGGCTTTACCGCAAGCCTCAATCCGCGGGAGCGGGTCAGTCTTGATCTTGCCTACAACTACGACGATTACCGCCAAGACGCATTCGTCTGTTTCAACGACTCCAATGCGTCTCTTCCCGTCGTAGCGAACGCCGGAAGCTGCACGACGAATGGATACAACGACGACAACAACAATACTCTCCTCACGTATGGAAACTATACAAGCCGTACTCATTATGGGATGGCCTCAATATTGTTTAGGCCCACCCACCGGGTAACGACTCAGGTAGGCTACAGCGTCACAAGCGTGGGTGGAGAAACGCCGCAATTCAACGCCCTGCAGCCTTTGGGCTCTCTGCAATACACCTATCATCAGCCGCTCGCCAATCTCGGGATCGACATTGGTCACAACCTCACGGCCAGAGCCGGATGGAATTATCACCAGTATGGCGAAAACTCTTTCGTCGGGCCGACGGCCCCACGCTATTTCCATGCCAACAACACGACATTCTCTCTACTCTGGGCCTTCTGATGATTCCGCTTCGGTGCGGAGGGTGAACGTAACTTCGCGGGGATTCAAGCCTTGGCCAGTGGTGGCATCTGCGATGCGACCCGGAAAAATGATATCCATGGTAACAGTGTGAAAGATTCGACGATCGAACGGCCCACCCCGGCGCTCCGCTCCCGGAGAAGATCGGATATTGGTGAAAAACTTCCGGTTTGCTAAAAATAACCGGTCCAAATCTGTTTGCACCTTATTTCAGCGCAAGCACCTTAATAATCAAACAGTTTGGCCGGTTATTTTCGGCTTAACTGGTCCAATCTGTGCACGC
>Ga0126373_10000095_pt1 | contig 69527 bp, 63 predicted proteins | sample PanSoiMetPlot_11_FD_92545 | JGI IMG/M metagenome (GOLD analysis project Ga0126373, IMG submission 92545) | Tropical forest soil microbial communities from Panama - MetaG Plot_11 | ecosystem: Environmental > Terrestrial > Soil > Tropical forest > Bulk soil | place: Panama | collected 2016-02-17 | reverse complement strand
GGTGAAGGTTCCATCCAGGTGCTGGTGCACCAGGACCGAACAGCCGGCCAGCGTGGCCCGCCAGCGGACCCGTTCAATCTGCAAGCTCAGGTTCTGAATACTCACCGTGTTGTCCCGGTTGACCGTACGCTGGTATTGCAGCGCGAAGATCAGGTCCAGGTCTCGGCTGCTGCGGCGCACAAAGGCACTGCCCCGTTGCGCAGCCGGCACTTGAAAGCGAGCATTGAATTCGCCCCTGTAGTGCTCGCGCAAGAAGCCATTGGCCGCCTCCAGAGTGCGGATGCACCGTCACCGAGAGTGGCTGGAAGCTCTTTGGCCAGCGTACCGAGCTGGCCAAGAAGGTTCTCGAGGATGCTTCGTCGCTTCCCGGCAAGTGTCCGCACTGGTATGTGGCGATGCAGCTTGTTGCGAAGGCCGAGGGTTGGGACCTTGCGAAATCCACCGAGCTTTTCAAGGAAGCGAGTGCTGCGGCTCCGGACTACTACTATTACCATCGCTACCTCGCGGAATACATGCTGCCCAAATGGGAAGGCGAGGAAGGCGACGCCACCAATTTCGCTGAGCAAAGTGCAAACCGCCTAGGTGGCACGAAGGGTGGCATGCTTTATTTCCGAATCGGAGAAAAAATGGTCTGCGCTTGCGACGAGCCCGAGTTCAAACGCTTGTCCTGGCCGCGACTGCAAAAGGGATATGAGGCAATCGAGAAAGCGTATGGCCCATCCATCTCCGACCTGAATACGCTTGCGCTCATGGCCACAAAGAACAATGACTCGGTTGCGGCAGACTCCGCTTTCCAACGCATCAGCGACAACTACGACATAGACAAGTGGGTCACGGAAGATTATTTCAAGCAAATGAAGACCTGGGCCTCACAGTTTGCTCCTCTCGAAGCCCGCTCGCGAAAGATCCAAGCAGAAGCGGAAGCAAACGCGCTGAGTCCAGAAGGCCCGGTGTATCAGAACAAAACCGAGGCGACGCTCGCCAACATCGTCCAAGCATGCGCGAAGGAGGCCGACGACAAATCGGCATTTCAGTTCATGCTCCAAATTGGAGAGGATGGAATTCCAAAGGACGGCTGGGCGCAAGATCCCACGGCAATTGGGCAGTGCGTTCTAAAAAGTATCTACGATTCCCATGTGAAGAAAGAGGCACTCTTTCGCAAGCCTCCACATCCCGACTATTGGATAAAACTCGCGTTTGATCCAGCATCATCAGTGGCGACAAAGTAGAATTTCGATTGGAAAAAGTACGCCCCATTTCTCATGTTTGCCTGCGAGAGAAATGGGGCTTTGGTCGTCTAATAACGACTGTAGGGGGCGGCCTGAGCCCTCAGACCGTCTTCAACTGAAACGGCAACTTCCGCACGCGCTGCCCGGAAGCGGCGAAGATTGCGTTCGCAACAGCCGGAGCTGCCGGCGGCAGCGCAGGTTCTCCCATTCCTCCGGGATCGTCCTTGCTCTTCATCAGATAGACCTCAATCGGCGGTGCTTCACTGATACGAATCGGATCATATCCATCAAAATTCGTCTGCTCGACGGCACCGTTCTTGATGGTGATTTCATTTTTCAGTGCGGCGCTCAGGCCATAGATGATGGCGCTCTCGGCCTGCGCCCGCACGGACTCGGGATTGACGATCTGTCCGCAGTCAATGGCAGCGATCATTCGATCAATCTTGAAGGTGCTCCCTTGCACCGTCACTTCCGCCACTTCGGCGATGTAACTGCCGAACGAATGATACGTGGCAACACCGCGTCCCTTTCCGTTTGGTAGGGGCGCACCCCATCCTGCTTTCTCAACAGCCAACTCCATGACAGCGAGCAGTCTGGCCGGGTCGGGATCTTCCTCGTTCTTTGCTTTCCAATTCGCGGGTTTTACCAGCAGCGACGTGCGGAATTGCACGGGGTCCTGACCGGCCGCCGCCGCCAACTCATCGATGAAGCACTCCACGGCAAACCCGTTAAACGAATGCTCGACCGAACGCCACCACAACGGAGGCACCGAACTGGCAACGTGGTTGTACTCCAGCCGGACATTCGGGATCGCATAAGGCATTTGTTCCGCGCCGCCGACCTCCGACTCTTCCGGCTTCCCTCCATCGGGATGCCAATATGCCTCGATCGAAGTCGACGCGATGGTGTGCGACCAGGCTAGCGGACGTCCATTCGTATCTACGGCACCCTTCATCTGATGACAGGCCGCGGGACGATAGAAGTCATGCGTCATATCATCCTCGCGCGACCAGACTAACTGCACCGGCTTGCCTACGACTTTAGCGATCTGCGCGCCTTCTGCGGGATAGTCCGCCATGTAACGGCGTCCAAACCCACCTCCCAGTAGCGTGGTGTGCACGATGACCTTCTCCGGATTCAGATCGAGAACCTTTGCGACCGTTCGTTGCACCCAATCCGGGGATTGCGTGGGAGCCCATACCTCGGCCTCGCCGGAGCGGGCGTGAACGGTGATATTCATCGGCTCCATCGTGGCGTGGGCGAGAAACGGAAATTCGTAGGTGGCCTCGACGCGCTTTGTCCCGTTCGACAACACGGCATCGACGTCGCCGTCGTTGCGGATTCGCTTTCCTGGCTTCCCCGCGCCAGCGTGCAATGAGGTATGCAACGTCTCGGTGGATTCGGCGGCAGCAGGCCCGTTGTCCCAAGCGATCTGCAGAGCTTCGCGGCCTTTCATGGCAGCCCACGTGGAATCGGCTACAACGACGACACCGCCGGCCGTGAACATGTCGCGCCCAAGGGCCGAGATCTCGAACACGTCTTTCACGCCCCGTACTGCCTTGGCCTTGCTCGCGTCAAAGCGCGCGTGCTTGCCTCCGAATGTAGGACACCGCGCTACCACTGCAAACAGCATTTCAGGCACGCGCACATCCAGCCCAAAGACTGCGCTGCCGTAGACCTTCGATGGGATGTCGACCCGCGGTGTCGCATGGCCGATCAGTTCGAACTCGGACTCACCTTTAAGCTGCACCTTCTCTGGATCGGGCAGCGGCAATTTCATGGCGGCCTCGACGAGTTCGCCGTAGCTCGCATGCCGCGATGATGTCGCGTGCAGAACCGATCCTTTTATTACCTTGCATTCATTGGTCGGCACGTTCCATTTCTGTGAAGCTGCCGTGATCATCAACGCACGCACCGTGGCACCGGCGCGCCGCAGCGGCATGAAGTTCTCCATTGTGCTACCGCTGCCGCCCGTGCCCATGTGGCGATAAATATCAGGACGCGTTTCCGCTTGTTCGACGCTGACAGAATTGAAATCGACCTCTGCTTCTTCGGCCAGACACATGGCGAGTCCTGTCTTGATGCCCTGTCCCATCTCGGACTTGGCCACAATCAGGGAAATCTTCCCGTCTGGCTTCACGTGAATGTAGGCCTCAAAGGGATTCACCACCTTGTCCTTGGGACCCTTCTCGTTCTCTTGCGCGAATGCCTTCCTCGGCGAGAGCCTGACGCCGATGATAAGTCCGGCTCCGGCCACTGTTCCTTGGACGACGAATTGTCTGCGGCTGATCGACATGGCTAGGCTGCTTCCCCGGCGGCCCGATGAATCGCCCGCCGTATGCGCTGGTACATTCCGCAGCGGCAGAGATTCCCCGCCATCGCCGAATCAATCTGATCGTCGCTGGGCTTCGGCGTTTTCGCGAGCAGAGCCGCCGCCGACATGATCTGTCCGGGTTGGCAGTATCCGCATTGCGGAACCTGCTCGGCAATCCAAGCCTGTTGCACCGGGTGAGAATGATCGGCCGACAGGCCTTCGATTGTCGTAATCTTTTTCGAGCCGACGGACGAGATTGCAGTTTGGCAGGATCGCACTGCCTCGCCATCAAGATGCACCGTACACGCCCCACACAATCCCATCCCGCACCCGTACTTGGTGCCGGTCATATTCAATTTGTCGCGCAGAAGCCACAGAAGTGGAGTATCGGGAGAAACATCGACATCGTGGGTCCGATCGTTGATCAAGAGGTGAAAGGCAGACATGGCAGAGCTCCCAGCAGAAAGGTTACCGATTTAGACGAGGCTACTCCAGAAATGTTTTGTTGGGCAAATTGGAAAGGGTAGGGCGGCCGCGTTCGTCCGGCCCCCGCGCAAGCAAAGCGAGCGTGATACCCCTTGGGCATATCCGACGGTTGCGTACCTACTCCTTCATCGGGCTTCGCGCGCAACCCGTACGAATGCGTCCGGAGTCACATAAATCAGACGGAAATCCAGGAACGTTCGATTGTCACGGTTCCGATCGAGTCCGGCGGCAATTCGACCATCGCCGCCTGACCGCGCACTCGTATTTCGACTCGCTGCGGATGGCAGAGCTCATTGCGGATTAACAGGGCCACTGAGTTATCCGGATTCACAAACGCCAGCACATCATCGCAGGTACCGTTTGCAATCAGGTTGTGGGCACCTGCCTCGACAAAGTGAGTGAGATGCTTCAGCAAATAGTAATCGTGAGTATAACGATAAGTTTTCGCAGCCGCGTCGACGCTAACTAGAGAATTTTGCGCCCACCCCCACGTGCTCATGCCGCCGTTCGCAGTGGAGATATTCCAATACATGTAGGCCGACGCTCCACTGCGGAAGTAATGCTTCATCAACTGCCAGCAATAGCCGGCATAGCTCCACGTGTTGCTGCCGTCGCCGCATTCCTGCTCGGACTGAAAGATGAGCAATGCAGGAAATTGATTGTGAATAGCGGGCAATGCATTCTTGCCAGCCCACTGCGTCCCGACTCCCTTGATCGTGCGAGCCACAACCTGGTCCGCCATTGCAGTTTCCAGAGGCTTCGGATCCCCTCGCTCCAGCGTCCCGAAGAATACATCGACTCCTCGCCTCTCCATCTCTGGACCCAGATATCGCAAAAAGCGCGTCAGACCTTCAGCCGTCCAGGTGCAGCTCGGAAAATTCTGTGCGGAGTTGAATTCGTTCTGCGGCATCACCATGACGATTGGGATTCCCTTTGCGCGGTACGAGTCGATGTAGCGCCCGAAATAGCGCGCATAGGCTTCGAAGTACATCGGATCCTGAATAAATAGGTCCTCGCCTTCGTGGCCAACCTGGTCCGGGCGGATGCCGTTCTCTTTCATTCCGGGATACGCCTTGGCCTCCGCGTAAAAGTGATTGCGCTTCATCCAACTCGGAGGGGACCACGGCGATGCCCACAGCTTCAGCCTCGGCTGATACCGCAACGCCGCCTGGACAAAAGGCACCAGCGTTTTCTCGTCGTGTGCGATGCTGAAGTTTTTGAGCGCGAAGTCACCATCGGCCTCGTCGTAGCTGTAGGCCTCGGTCGCAAAATCGTTGGCGCCGATGGGCGTGCGGCAATACGTAAATCGTGCACCTGCCACAGGATCAAACAGTTCATGCAGGATGTTCTCACGGTCACCTTCGCTGAGCGTCTGCAACGACGTCCAACCCAATTCGTTGAAGCACGCGCCAAAACCCTGAATGGGTGGCGACTCCGGCCGGACTTGCGCCGGATCGATGTTGAGATTCAGCGTGTCCCAACTGAACATCGGTTGATAGACGCGCTTGTTTTGCCAGTGTTCGGTCTCAGAACTCGTGACTAACCGTACGCGGTTGTCGTCAAGTAGCGTGGGTGGCCCGAATTGCGCGAATGCGCGGGCCGATAGTCCAGAGTTTGCCACCGTGCCGGCTGCGCCATACATTCCGGATTTCAATAGCTGTCGTCGAGTCCAGGATGGGATAGTCATCAATTCCCCGCCATTTTGAGTTGTCATCCTTGGCGAAGCGAAGGACCTACGTACGCCCTGAAGCCGCCGATGCGACCCGCAGCGCCACATAGGCCTTCGCCTCAAAGACGCAAGTCAGGATGACAAGGAGTTGGCGGTCAGATGCCAGGCTTCTTGTCTTCCTCCTTTTCCTTCGGCTCCGCACCCGGCATGACGTTCTTCAAAGGAGCATTCTTCTGCTCGTTCATTTCCGGATGCGGCAACGGCTTGCGCGGCAGCATCTGATCCCGCATAGCAGCGTTGTAGACGAAGATCGCCTCTACCGTCGCTGCCTGCGCCAGATCTTCCGGCTGCAAACGCTCGTACACATCCATGTTCGAGTGATGCGTCCGCGATCCGTAATCCAGCATGTCCTGGACGAACTGGAATCCTGGGATTCCGACAGCATCAAAAGCCTCGTGATCTGTTCCGCCCGTATTGCGCATGGTCACGGTGCTGACTCCGAGGTCGCCCAATGGGGCGATCCACTGCTGGAAAATGTGAGCGATCGCGGAATTCTCTTGCAGGTAGACACCGCGAATTTTGCCGCTTCCGTTGTCGACGTTGAAGTATCCGGAAATTTTGGTTTGCTCCGGTTTGATCACCGGAGGCCCGGCGGGCTCGCGCAGAAAGTCAGGCAGCTTGACTTGTTCGGGAGCCTCCGAGAGTGGCACATACCCGAAGTGCTGCTTCACATATCCGTAGGAACCAAACTCTCCTTGCTCTTCACCAGTCCAGAGTGTGACACGAATGGTGCGCCGGGGCTGCACTTTCAACGCGTTCAGAATGCGCATGACCTCCATGGCCACAATCGTTCCCGCACCATTATCCGTCGCTCCGGTCCCGGAAGCCCATGAATCCAGGTGACCGCCGACCATCACTATCTCATCCCTTAGTGTCGGGTCTGCGCCGGAAATTTCGGCGACCGTGTCAAACCCGTGCTCGTGATCGCCGGTGAACTCGCTCTCCACATCCATCTCGACCGTGACTGGTACGTTTGCTTTCAGCAGGCGGTAGACGCGCCCGTAATTTTCAATCGCCGTCACTACGATCGGCAGAGGCTCGGCGTGTTCCCGCTTGTAGGTGAACCAGCCCAAGCCCGAACCGCCATCGTCGAAAATCGTTCCACCCGACCCGCCATTGTTCCGCCCATCGCGGCTCGGCACGACAATTCCCACGGCGTGTTCCTCGGCAAAGAATTTTCCGGCCTTCTCGCGGAATTCCGCGCGCTTAATGAAATCCTGGAAAAACTGCTCCCTCTCCCCGATGTGGATGGGATATTCGACAGTTTTCTTCAGATCCGCATCGTCACGCCGTTCCCAAAGTGCCTTGTCGACCGGCTTCACATCACGCATGGGCCCGAAGAAGATAATCTTGCCCGCCAGTTTGCCCTTGTACTTCTCAAGATCTTTCTCATCCTTGGCGTCGATCCAAAGGGCCTGCCCGCTTACCGCCCCGTGACTTGGTGGCGACCACGGGAGGGCCTGCGCGATAAAGACAGCCGTGTCCGGGGCCGACATGCGCACCCACGTGTTCAACTGCCGCCATCCCATTCCAAACTCGCCCCAATCCTCCAGGTGCGCGTTGCTGCAACCCATTGCGGTGAATTGATCCCGCGTCCACTCATTGGCCTTTTTCAAATTCGGAGATCCAGTGAGACGTGGACCGATTCCGTCCGTCAGCGCCGATGCATATTCCATGATGTGGGAATGCTGCAAGCCTTCGTCGCGGATGCGCTGATACATCGTCAGATCAAGATTCTCCACGTCGGGTTGAGGCAACTCGTAAGAAGGCTTCGACGCTTCGGATTTTGCGTCCTTGGTCTTCTTATCTGCCGAATACAACGAACATGTGAAGCACAGCACTGCGCCTATCGTCCTGAATGCGCGTATTTGCAAAGCCATTCCTCCCTTAAAGCGGAAAGCGCAGAGTAGCAGAATCGATTAAAATTGTGAAAGATGTGCTGCAACCCGCGCCTACTCGTCCGGCTCAGGCGATGGCTCGTTGCCGGTGTTCGGCTTGACTGGCGCGGAAACAATCGCTTGCCAGTTCAAAATCACGTTCCACACCAATCGCTGATCTCCCCGGTTCATATCGCGGTGCAGGGGATTAAAGTTGAATGCCACCACGTGCCCCTTGCCTACGGGCATGTCGAGGATGGCGGGCCGCCCAATCAAATTCTCTTCTCCCCACGCCTGACCGCTGACCACGAATTCCTTGTTTTCGCTGTCCCCCCATTCCATGACGATCCCACTGCGATCTTCCGGACCGTCGAGACATGTAGTGCAATACGCCATGCGCAACCAGCGGCGCGGAGTGTTGTACAGAGGGAAGTTCTGCCGGAAGACCCAGGTGCGTGCCGGATATCCATACGCGATCGGGTGTTCGGGACGGTCGAACGTCACGCGCACGTGCGCACCAGGAGTTCTTGTGCCGGCCTGCTGCGATGCAGCAGACGATGAGCCCCCTCCGCCTGCAGCACTCCTTGGAACGCCTCCCGATGACCGGCGAACAAAACGCACGAGCCCCCCTTCCAGCGGGAGCATGCTCCCGCTGCCGAGAGTGACCATCAGGCCTCCATCTTCGATGAAGTGCTGGATCTGCGCGAGGCCTTCGTAGCCGATGCCGCCCGTGATGTCGTCCGATTCAGCCGGAGTACCGAAACTGGGCGCCTGCGCGGTTTTCTTGAAGGGCATAGGTGACCATGACTTCGGTAGGCCTTCAATCTGCTCGGCCAATTCGAGATCGACATGACCGTATAACAGCACATCTATCTTCGAGCGGAGATTCCCCGCCCGGATGTCTTCATCGCGCAGGTAGCTATATGGAACCTTGCGCTGATCGAGTGAGTAGCGGACCCATCCGATCGAATCAGTATCCGCCCAGGGAACCCACACGCCGATGCGCGGCACAGTCGCTTTATGTTTTGTGACCGTTGCTGCTCGATTGACCCGGACAAAATCGAGGCTTAACTCGGACGCGGCTTTCTGAATCAGATCGTGCAACCCGGGTTGATCGCTCAGAATCCACGAGCCCGCTGGAAACCTATTTCCGTCGATTTCAAACTCACGCTCAGCGATTTCGACGTCGAGACCAGCTAGGCGATAACGAGCCGCCATCAGGGATTCCTGCCCCGAGTCTTTCAACAAATAGGTTGAGCCACTTCCGCCAATATGGCCCACCACCGGTGGAGGTTCGCTGAGCAGAGTCATTTCTGCATTCTGTATTTTGGGGTCGGCTATGGGAATCGTTTGCAAATGATAGTTGGCGGGCAATTCCCAGGAAACGTCATCGTAGGGAGGCTCTCCGTCCTTGGGATAATGTTGCGGCGTCAGCAAATCGACGGCGTAATCTCGGTACGGCTGATCAAGACGCACCGCGTAGGTACCGGCGGGGAACTCGCCCTCTTTCACGCGAATGGAATTCGTTGCATGCGAGACCTCGATGTGCTGTCCCATCAACCGCGCAACCATCTGCGCCACCCGCGCCCGATCACCCTGGTCTTGCGGGATCAGAAACGCATATGGCGGTTGCGTCAGCCCCTTCTGCCAGGAATCCCATGACTTCCTGTAGAAGTTGCGCAGCATGTCCTTGGAATGCATAGCAGCATCATCGAGCGCGATCAGCGCCCCCGTTTCCTGATAATTCAGGTTGTCGCGAGCCGACCACGTGACCTCACGCGGCGGGGGCAGCGGACGGTACCATTGCATCGTCGTGGCGCCTGGAGAGATTGCCCGCTTCTCGGTTTCCGCGCTTCCGTTCCCAAACGTCTCGTACCCGCGGCCAATGCTGTTGTGGTTCATCGCCACAGAATCGAGATAGAGATGGGCGAATCCTTCTCCGAAGTTCCACGTGGAAACGCCCGGCATGCCCATGGCGGTCATCGCCTCCACTTCTCGCATGCTGAGTTGGAGAAACTCGGTATAAGTGATCGGGTCGATGTTCGGGTTATAGGGCCCCGTGCCATTCCAGGTCATCATTAACGGCACGCCCTCATGCAAATCGTGCACGACCGTCGGATGCCATTCGTGAAACATACGATGGACCGCTTTGGTAGTTTCGTGCGTTTGCTGGTGAGTGTCGCGGTTGATGTCGACAAAGGTGTACTTCGACCAGTAGGGCGGGGACTGACGTGGCAGCGTGTTGCGATCTGTCTTGCCCTTCAGATAGCGGTAAAACCAATCCACCACCTTGTCGCGCCCGTCAGGATTCGAAATTGGATTAATGAGCACGACTAGCTGTTCGCGAATTTTGCGAACCATCGGTTGCTCTGATACAGCCAACCGGTAGGAAAGTTCGAGCATCGCCTCCGTGGAACCCGTCTCATCCGAATGCAGAGCCGCGTTGAGGTAATAGACAGGGCGCGCAGTGGCAATCAGTTTCTCCGCCGCCCCGGGGTCAGTGCGGCGAGGATCGGCCAGCGCGGCGGTTGCCGATTTCAGGCCTTCCAGTTCACCGATGCCGGCCTCGTCAGCGATCGCAAGCATGATAATCTCGCGGCCTTCTTCCGTCTTCCCGATCGTGAACACGCGAACCCGTGGACTCGCTGCCGTAAGCGCGCGCGCGTAGGCATATGCCTTTTCCGTTCCCACCAACTCTCCCGGAGCACCCATGATGCGTCCGAAGAACTTTTCGGGAGAAGGCACCGAACCGGATTGAGGAACGTAGGATACGAGTGGAGAAATGAAGTGTGGGTCTGTAGTGGCGGCTGCAATGGCCTCGCTTGTGCCCGGCTCAGGAATGTCCGGAGATTGTGCACAGGCGGAAATTGTCAATCCAAATGAAACACTCAAAAAGGCTGCGAATCGGAGCATGGGGCCTCGGAACTGGATCGAGGCGAGAGTGTAGCATGCGGAAATCAGTTTTCGAGGATGAGGTTGGGGCCAGCCTTGAAAGGCTACACACCGGAGGCAGAAAGCCCGCGCTCAAGGCCCATTTCCATGCCTTCGGCGGCGGCGCGAACTCTTGGATAGTAGTTGCGGGCATCGGCTACGACTTTGTCAACGATCGTATCCGTGTGGTCGGGATCATGATGGTATAGAACTAATTCTTTGGCCCCGCTTTCTATGGCCACATTGACCGCCTCACGCCAATGGCTATGTCCCCATCCTCGTCTACGGGCGACGTAGTCCTCGGGCAGGTACTGCGCGTCATAGATCAGGATGTCGGCGCCCTCAGCCAACTTGCGGACGCCCTTGTCGAATTCGGTGTCTCCCGGTTCGTTGTCCGTAGCATAGACGAGCACACCGTCTTTGGTTTCGATGCGGAACCCAAGGCAGCCCTGGGGGTGATTCAACCACGCGGTCTTGATGCGAATGCCGTCTTCCATGTCCATGCATCCGTTGTTGATGTCATAGAAATCGCGGCGAGCGCGCATCTGATCGAGATCGACCGGAAAGTAGGGAGACGACATCTGCTCCGTCATCACCTGCTGCAGGCTGCGAGTGCGGCTGGAGGAATGAAAGTAAAACTGGCTCTTCGGACTATCGTAGAGCGGGCGGAAAAAGGGCATGCCCTGAATGTGGTCCCAATGAAAGTGCGAGACGAAGACATGCGCACTGAAAGGGCGGTCTTTGAACTCTCGCTCCAGTGCATGTCCGAGCACACGAAATCCGGTGCCGCAGTCGAAGATATAAATCTGATCTCCGACGCGGACCTCCACGCAGGAGGTGTTGCCTCCGTAGCGCAGATTCTCGGCCTGTGGAGTGGGCGTGGAGCCGCGCACGCCCCAGAACTTAACTTGCATATCGTCGCAATGCCTGTAGGTTAATGTTCGCTTGAGACTGCGTTCCCGTCAAAATGTTCATAATACGCGGGATACTGCTGATTCTATTGATTATGGCGGGGGTAACAAGTGACGAAAGTTTGGAAAGCAGGATTAGGGATCAGGCGATGACGGATTGCGTTCGAGCTTTTACACCAAATTCGGTTCTGCCGACACACGAACCCTGGGTGAGAATTTTGTTTGCGGCCAGAGAGTCTCAGGCCCCAGCCCCTCTGCCCTATCCCTTCCCCTATAATGAATGCCCACATGCAACCTGATTTTAAAGAGTTCTCGCGACTGGCTCGCGAGGCCACACTGGTTCCAGTCGTGAAGTCGGTAAGCGCCGATCTGCTTACACCCGTCAGTGCGTTCCTGGCGGTCGCCCAGGGAGAGTCGCACGCCTTTCTTCTGGAATCGGTGGAACGCGGTGAGCAGATCGGGCGATACACCTTTCTGGGTGCCGCCCCCTACATGCGCATAAAGGCCTACGATGGGAAGGTCGAGATTGAACGGGGGCGGAAGCGCGAAGTCGTGCACGAGAATGTTTTTACGATCGTGAAACGCCTTCTCCATGAACACCGCATGGCGAACGCTCCCGGACTACCGCCGTTCACCGCCGGCGCCGTTGGATATTTTGCGTACGACGTCGTTCGGCAACTAGAGAACATCGGCGACCGCGCGGAAGATGACCTTTCTGTTCCCGATGCAGAGCTGATGTTCTTTGATCGTCTACTGGCCTTCGATCACCTGAGGCATCAGATTCACATCGTGGCAGCAGCCGATGTTTCGCGTGAGACTCCAAGGCGAGCTTACGAACGTGCTCTTAAAGATATCGCGACGCTGGAGCGAAAGCTGGCACGAGGCTTGAGCCCAGCCCTCTGGCGCAAGTCGGGGAAGACTAAGACCGGCAAGCTGAAGGTACATTTCGGCACAACCCGCGAGGAACACATGCGGCGTATCGAGCGCTGCAAGGATTACATTGCGGCCGGCGACATTTTCCAGGTTGTGTTATCGCAGCGGCTCGATTTCAGTCCTGAGATCGCACCTTTCGATCTATACCGTGCACTGCGACAGGTCAACCCGTCCCCGTATCTCTACTTCCTGAAGCATGGCGATGCCCACATTTTCGGATCGTCTCCGGAAATGTTGATCCGGGTGACAGGGCGCAAACTTGAGTATCGCCCCATTGCGGGAACGCATCCCCGAGGGAAAGATGCCGCCGAAGATGCTCGGCTCGAAGCCTTGCTGCGCAATGACGAAAAGGAGCGCGCCGAGCATGTGATGCTGGTTGATCTGGGACGAAATGATCTTGGCCGGGTCAGTGAGTACGGCTCGGTCAGAGTCGAAGACCTGATGTTCGTGGAACGCTACTCGCATGTTATGCATTTGGTCTCGGCCCTGGAAGCGACGCTGCGAAAAGACCTTGATGCAATTGACGCCTTCGCGGCCTGTTTTCCCGCGGGCACATTGAGCGGCGCACCGAAAGTTCGGGCCATGCAGATTATCGAAGAGTTGGAGCCAACTAGGCGCGGAGTCTATGGTGGATCGGTTCTCTACGCTGATTTCGCAGGAAATCTCGATTCATGCATCGGCATTCGTACCATGTTCATGAAAGGCAAGAAAGCTTACTTGCAGGCTGGCGGCGGAATCGTGGCAGACTCAGACCCGGCCAGTGAGTTTCAGGAGTCGATGAACAAGGCCGGAGCGCTGTTGCGGGCGGTTGAGTTGGCGCGCAATCGCTCGGGTTGAGGTCTAGAGTTCTAGAAAGTTCCAAACTAACTTTTTCCCAGCATCGGTCAGCACGCTCTCCGGATGGAACTGTACTCCCTCAACTGCGTGTTTCTTATGGCGTAACCCCATGATTGTCCGCGAACCATCTTTCTCTGTAGTCCATGCGCTGACTTCAAGATCTTCGGGCAAATTCTTCTCTTCCACAATCAGGGAGTGATAGCGCGTTGCGGTCATGGGCATGGGTAGGCCCTGAAACACGGTCTTGTTGTCGTGCATCACAGGACTCGTTTTGCCGTGCATCAGATGCGGGGCTCGAATGACACGTCCGCCAAAGGCTTCGCCAATCGCCTGATGCCCCAGACAAACTCCCAACAGCGGCGCCCGGCCGGCGAAGTGCCGAATCAGATCGACACTGATGCCGGCTTCATGCGGGGTACAGGGCCCGGGTGAGATGACAATTTTCTCAGGATGCATACCGTCGACTTGTTCGACCGTAACCTGGTCATTGCGGCGAACTTCGACCTCAGCGCCCAGTTCTCCAATGTACTGGACAAGGTTGTAGGTAAATGAATCGTAGTTGTCGAGAACAAAGATCACGACGGACTCTCAGACTCCGGACACTAGACATCAGCTTACACCAACGCCACGAGTGTCCTCGGGGTGTGGTTGGGTTTCGACATGATGTTCCTCCCCGAATGTGCCAACCGATCACCCAGCTGTGGTATTGACCAGAACCGGCCGCGCAGCGCATTCTCATTTACGTTCGAACGCCACTTCTATGCCGTTTGGAGGCAGCATGGCCGAACCCCAGCAGGAGAAGCGGGGTGCACGACGTTTTGCTTTGCACGTACCGGTCAGCGTCAGTCGCAACACGACAGATAGCAACGTTTCCACGGAATCCGCTCAACTTCGCGATGTGAGCGCTCGCGGTATTTGCTTTTACCTGGAGTCTGCCATCGAGCAGGGGGCCCCGATCGCATTCACGCTTACGCTGCCACCAGAAATCACACTGACTGAGAGTATCCGCGTCCAGTGCAAAGGCCGCGTGGTTCGAGTCGAAGATGGAGCAGCTGAGGGCAAAGTCACAGTAGCCGCCGTGATTGACGCATACGAGTTTCTGCCAGAAGCGTGAAGAGCAGGCGACAGGCGTCCGGCTTCACGCGTCAAACCTCCTATCTCCGACCTCATATTCCAAACCTCTTCTTACTGATGGGATTCTTCTCCGCCGGCGAAAGAGTATCCTCGGTTGCCTGACGCCTGCCGCCCAATTCCGTGATATGTTTTCTCCTTCGAAACACTCCCGAGGGATTTGTGCCGCAAGCCTGGTTCAGGTCTGTCGTCATTGCATTCACGGTCCTAGTTGCCCTCCCGGTAGCGGCGCAAAACTTCGGGCCTCCACGCGTTGTCCAAAGCGTCCGCGTCGTTCATGAAAACGGAGCGCCAGCGATCGAAATTCTCTCCAGCGCCACAGTCATCCCTGAGATCATGGATCTGGACTCACCGCCTCGCTTGGTGATCGACCTGCCGAATACACGGCTGGGGCTGGTTAAGAAGCGAATCGACATCCGGAAAGAAAACATCACCTCCATCCGAGTCAATCAGTACAGCAGCAACCCTCCGGTTACCCGGATCGTGCTGGACCTGCTCGCGCCTTACGGACACTCCTGGGACGGCACAGGAAATCGCCTCATGGTACGGCTCAAAGCTGCTGAAGACGCCAGTAGCGGAAAAAAGCCGGACACGGAGCAACCGCAGAGAGTTGCCGGGTTCACCCTGACGCCTGAAGCGGTGATCGTTCCCGTCGTTGGAGGTGCATCAACGACGGCAATCGACGCCAGCCGCCTGGGCGCCGGTTCCTCTATTACTGCAGGTTCTGAGACAGCCATCTTGCATTTATCTCGTGGTGGCGAAGTGCGCGTCTGCCCGGGCACGACGCTGTCGGTGAGCACATCACCCAGCAAACGTGACCTCATGTTTGGCTTGGGCACGGGGGCGATGGAGATGCACTATGGATTGCAGTCGTCCACCGATGCTGTGCTGACCCCTGATTTCCGCATCATGCTTGCCGGTCCCGGAGAGTTCCACTTTGCCCTGAGTGCAGATTCCCATGGCAACACCTGCGTACGTTCCTTGCGCGGCAACACCTCTTCGGCAATCGTGGCCGAACTCATGGGCAGCCGCGTTTACCAGGTAAAGCCGGCCGATCAGGTCGTGTTTCACTCCGGGCAAATTGACAAAGTGGATGGCGACATTCCACTGGAATGCGGCTGTCCGCCTTCACATCCCGTGTTGATGACGGAAAACGCTCCGCCGCAAATCGCGACTACCTCAGAACCGCCAAAATCCCCCGTGGGAGTGGGTTCCGCAGGCGGCCTGGCGGGTGGCACTCCCGCAGATGTCAACTCTGCTGGCACGCGCTTGACAACTGGCCCGGAAACGGCTCCCCTGCCAGCCTCTCAGGCAAATGAGGTTCATGTGCAAGTGGACGCGCCCTTGGTCTTCAATGCAAAAGATCGCGCGGCCAAGACCTCCCCGCCTCCAGCTCCGGCGCCGCCGGATCTGCCAATCGACCAATCGACGCAGAGGCAGATTCACTTGGATCCGGTGATTCAAGCCGCTCCGTCGCCTGCTGATCCCCAAAACAATGTGGAACATCAGGGCTTTTTTCACCGCATCGGAAAATTCTTTTCCTCTATGTTCCACTGACACGCCGACCTCAGCCTGACCATCTCTGATCACTCTCTTTTTGTCGGAGAACGCACCACGCGGATATCCTTTTTCTCCGTCGGTGCTTCTTACGGGTTGGAAGGACCGTTGGCAGGAGTCCGTCATGACCGCAGCGTCGCCGGGGCCCCCTGTGTTCTCATTGTTGAATAACGAACGTGATCTAGCATTTCGGACTCGGAAAGATAACTTCCTGCTCTCACTGTTGGGGTAAGCCGCGATCCTAGCCGTGATTATGATCTACATCGCACCTCCCCTCGTGTGTCCTCCGAACCTGGTCAGCGACATGCCGGATTTGCGGAAACTTCCGTTGGTCTTTTCCGGTATGAACGGCGGAGGTGGAGGCAATCATGAGCTACTGCCCGCGTCGAATGGCAGCTTGCCTGATAGCTCTCTTGAGCCGCAGATTGTGCCTCCGACCGTGATCGTCCGAAGGAAATGCCGCAGCTGCCCGCGCCCGAGACAGTAATGGTTGCACCTGATATCAGGCTTCCCCTCGAAGCGCAGGCTGGCGACCCTTCTTCTCTGTTTTCGAACCGGCGTTCTGACGGCAAAGCTGGGCCCGGTGGGATTGGGGATAAAGGATGTTGTGACGGAATCGGAAATTACACCGGGCCACATGCTGGGGAAGGGCCACTCGCGATCTATCCTGCGGGCCAAAAGGCGTGTCGGTGCCGGAAGCGATTTACAGTCCTGATCCCAGCTTCTCTGACGAAGCCCGAAAAGCAAAGTTTCAAGGAATTGTCATGCTTTTGGTGGTCGTGGGAAAGGACGGACGCCCTGACAACGTCCGCGTGGGCCAACGCCTCGGAATGGGCTTGACGAAAAAGCAATCGAAGCCGTCCGGAACTGGCGCTTTCGCGCCCGCGACATACAATGGCCAACCGGTCGCGACGCAGATCGCGGTGCAGGTCGACTTTCACTTGTACGGAAATGCAAATTAGAAAACGCGGGCACGCGGTTCGCATCGTGTCTGTGTTCGACACCACGGCCAACCCGGGCCCCCTTGCCGACCTAGAGACTGCGATTAATGGCCCGCCGCAGAGGTTCCACTCGGTCGCGTAGATCCTCGGCCATTTCAGCCCCACGGGATGCTGCGTCGCGGACCCGTTCACCGACTTCCCGGACGCGATCTTTCGCGTCGTCGGCCCATTCACCGAAGCTTTCCCTGGCATCTTCGTAGCCGCGCCGCAGGTCCTTGCGTAACTGCTTGCCGGCCTTCGGCGCCAATAACATTCCCAGCAAAGTGCCGGCTCCAAGTCCGATCAGCAAAAATGTAACCGCTGTTCCGATATGGCTGCCCTCGTACGATTCATAACGTCCACTTGTCACGCTGCCTCGCTTTCTCGGCGCTCAACCAGCCACCGGCCGCATAAAGCGGCCAAATCAATTGTAGTCTCACGGAATACCGAAATTTCGAAATTTCAGCTTAGGATGCGACAAATGCGGGAAGCGTTCGCTTCCGATTTCGTGCAATCCGAATGTTTCTCCCCAAAGGCAGCTAGCGGAGCGTTATTACGGTTTCACGGTGACCATAGTGACCGCGTGGGGCGCAATCCGCGCAGAAAGCTTGCCAGTCATCTTTCCAATATCCTTGTGTTCCCACAGATCACGGACCGCAGCGCTCAGCGCCTTTGGATAGCCGAGATCCTCCCAATTCGCCGTAATCTCCTGCTCGGACTCACTGCGGTTGAACAGGATCACGGCGCGGCTTCCATCTTTCAACTGCTTGGCCCAGACTTCGAGGTCTCCATTTTTGGCAACGCGCTCGCCTTGCCGTCCGAGCGGATCCTGATCGATCGCAATTACTTCCTTGTTGGTGAGGATACCCTGAATCTCCGGCCGCATATTGCGAAGATCATTGCCTGCCATCAGCGGCGCCGCGAGAATCGCCCACAAGCTGAAGTGCGAGCGGTACTCGATATCGCTCATGCCGCCATTTCCCACCTCGAGCATGTCAGGATCGTTCCAGTGTCCGGGACCAGCGTAGGATTGCAGTCCGACTTGCTCATCGAGGATGGCCAGGACGCCATTGGAGCAGCAACCGCCGTTGGGCCACTTCTGTTTTCCTCCCCAACGGTCGTTGATGTCGTCGGTTGTGCGCCACAAATTCCCGCCGACTTCTTTGCCCCAGAGCCACGGCTTTGCAGTGCCCCACTCGCAGATGCTGAGCACGATCGGGCGCCCGGAGGCGTCAAGCGCCGCGCGGATATTGGCGTAGGAAGCCTTCGCATCCTGAGTAGTGGTATGGCACCAGTCGTACTTCAGATAATCCACCCCCCAGGCGGCGTATTGAATCGCATCCTGATACTCGTGCCCGAGCCCGCCTGGGCGCCCGGCGCATGTTTGCGAACCTGCATCGGAATAGACTCCGAACTTCAACCCGAGCGAATGAATGTAGTCGCCCACAGCCTTCATTCCGTGGGGAAAGCGCTGCGCATCCCAGACGATATTGCCGTTGGCATCGCGACTCACCTGCCAGCAATCGTCGATGTTCACGTACTCGTAACCCGCATCTTTCATGCCCGACTTCAATACAGCGTCGGCCATGTTCTTGATCATGTCTTCACTGACATTGCAGCCGAACTTGTTCCACGAGTTCCAGCCCATCGGCGGAGTCAGAGCGAGACCAGCTGACAGCGAAGCCTTTTCCTGCGCAGATGCCGCGCAGGCGAAGATCGAAACAAACATGCAGGATGTAGCCACGGCCCGGCGTATGTTCATGCGCAACGTTGTATCAGAACGTGAGAATTCTTGGTAGATGAACCAAAGCGAGCCAAGCACCGAGCATTCGGTGTCGATTACAATCTTGGTTCCGTTTTCTGGATAGTCTCCAAAGGAGCGAGTTGCACTTTATGATCCGGACTCGTGGGCACTTGATCGTTTCTCTGATCATCATGCTTTTCTCGGCAACGCCGAGCCATTCCCAAACCAATCCCTCCTTGGGAGTCTTCGAAAGCCATTCTGATGTGGGAACCGTGCTGCATCAAGGCTCCGTCGATTACGATTCCGCGCACAAGACTTACACCATCTCCGGCAGCGGCGCGAACATGTGGTCGACGGCGGATGCGTTTCAGTTTGCTTGGAAGAAGATGTCCGGGGATGTAAGCCTTACGGCCGATATTGGTTTCTTGACGAAGACTGGCAACGAACACAAGAAGGCCGTCCTCATGCTGCGCCAGAGCCTGGATGCCGATTCCGTCTACGTTGATGTGGCGCTCCACCTCAGCGGCCTGACAGCTTTACAGTTTCGCGATGCAAAAGGCGCGGTCACGCACGAGATCGAGTCGAACCTTTCGGCTCCCAAACGTGTGCGGATCGCCAAACGCGGTGAATATGTATACATGGCGCTGGCCAGCGAGGGCGATGAGGTGAAGCCGGCAGGCGGGTGGCTTCGAATTCCACTGGGGAACACCTTCTATGTCGGACTTGGCGTCTGTTCGCACGACAAGGATGTTTCCGAGCAGGCAGTCTTTTCCAATGTCGAGCTCAAAGAACTTGCGGCCTCGTCTGCACAAGCCACTGTCTACAGTGTTCTCGAAGTCGTAAATGCTGATGAGACCGCCATCCGGCATGTTTATTATCTTTCGGATGGACATTTTGAAGCACCCAACTGGATGCACGACGGTGGCGGGTTTCTTTTTAATCGCAACGGGCACATTGAACGCCTTGCACTCGGAAACGATAAGCCTGTCGTAATCGAAACCGGTTTCGCCAATCGCTGCAATAACGATCATGGCATTTCTCCCGACGCCACGCAGCTCGCCATCAGCGACAACTCACAAGGGGATCACAATTCACTGGTATACATAGTTCCCATCACCGGGGGCAATCCGCGGCGCATCACCCAGAAGTCTCCTTCGTACTGGCATGGATGGTCGCCCGATGGAAAGACTCTCGCTTTCGTGGGTCAGAGGAATGAGGAATTCGATATCTACGCGATCCCCGTTACCGGAGGAGAAGAAACGCGCCTGACAACGGCCAAGGGCCTCGACGATGGTCCCGAATATTCTCCAGACGAAAAGTATATCTACTTCAACTCAGAACGTACCGGCCACATGCAGATCTGGCGCATGAAGCCGGACGGCAGCGACCAGGAGCAGGTCTTCACCGATGATTTCAACAACTGGTTCCCCCATATCTCGCCCGATGGACAGTGGATGGCGTTTTTGACCTATGCAGCCGATGTCAAAGGTCATCCTGAAAACAAGGATGTAACGCTGCGGCTGTTGTCGATGGCTGACAAGAAAATCATGGTCCTTGCAAAGTTATTCGGCGGACAGGGTACAATCAACGTTCCTTCTTGGTCTCCCGACAGCAAGCGGCTGGCGTTTGTGAGCTACATGCTGATTCCGCCGTCGGATCTGCAAGACAAGTAGTTTATTCCGGGAGCAGCGATGCTAGCGGCCCTTCGCCCTTAGCCGACCCAACTAGCGTTCAACTTTCTCATCGAAGAATTTCGCCATTAATTCCAACGCCTCTTTCGTCTCCGGCAACTGGAAGTGATACCAGAAGGCGTGCGGCAGAGCTTCGAACACCACGAGTTGGGAGTCATTTCCGGCGCGCAGCAGGGCACGATGAAAGATCGCAGTGTCGCTCAGCAGAAGGTCGCGCGTGCTGGTGACAAGCAGGCTCGGCGGCCAACCATGCAAGTCGGAGAAAAGCGGTGAAAGCGCAGGATCTTTGCGGTCCGTCTTTGCTACGTATTCGTTATCGGGTAAGTGTTGCGAATCGACCGACTGCATCTGCCCCGGGAATCCGTTCAAGGCGAAAATTTGTCGCGAGTCGCCGGCGCGGCTGAAATCGGCAAGGCTGGAGAAGACTCCCACGGCACCGGGCAGTGGCAATCCGAGTTGCTTCAGCTTGACGATAACTTCACAGGTCAGAATCGCTCCCGCAGACGTTCCGAAAATCCCGATACTGCGCGCTTTGTAACCTTTCAGCAACTCCTTGTAAACGGCGACAACGTCATCGACCGCGGCGGGAAACGGATTTTCGGGTGCTAGCCGGTAATAGACCGAAACAACTTTCATTCTTGCTAGATTCGAGATTGGCACGCCTTCGATGAGCGATCCCGAATCCGAGTTGAAGCCGCCGCCATGCAGATTAATGAGTACACGGCTTTTATTTTCGGCAGGCATGCTCATGGGCGTGATGATGTCGGTGCGAGTGCCGCCGCTGGTGGCCTCCTCCACATTTACGGGATAGATCTTGCGCGCTTCGGCGGCGTCCTGCGCACGCCATGCGTCGGTGCGGGCACGACGCTCGGCTAAAGTCTCCGGCCCGGGGCTCGTGTGAGCCAGCGATTCCAGCCACGTCTGTGCCTCGGGACTGATCGTTGTAGGCATCGGAACGACGCGAGTAATGTGCGCTGTGCCATCGGGATCGAATGTCGCGGAGTCTTGTTGTGGCACCGCAGATGTCTGCGACAGCCCCAACCCAGTTAATGCCGCCACAGTAAGGCCAATGATTCTGATGATCATAGGGGCACCTGAGAGAGAGTAATTGGAGGTGTTAGGCACAGAACTCTGTGATCGCCTGTGCCCCCTGTGGTGAGTTGGTTAAGCGAGCGTGTATTTCCCGCGCTCAATCATCTTGTGCGCAATCTGCTGCCGCAATGCAATGGTATTGAAGGGCTGGTACTTCGCCAGCCTCCTTAGAATCGCCAGCTGCGTGCGCAGCATATCGCCATCGGCGACAGCAGCAATCACCTTGCGAGCGGCGGCTTCGATCTTCTCCATTGCCTGCGACAAGTACACGCGAGTCATGGCCACAGCCAGGCTAGCCCCGGCCTCGCCCTTGCTTGCGACGATTTTCTGAGCCCGCAGCACCGCCGACTCCATCGCGTACGTCTCAATCGTCATGTCGGCAATCGCGCCCATGATCTCCTGCTGATCCTGGATGCCCTGCATATATTTCTGCGTGGCCGAGCCGGCAGCGAATAACCCAAGCTTCTTGGCCTGTCCCACCAATTTCCGTTCCTCCGCAAGAGCGCCTTCAATTTCCTCTCCCATCGAAGGACCGGAGAGCACTTCATCCATGAGTTTCTTGATAGCCGGCATCAGCGGCAACTGCCCGGTCATGGCGCGCTTCAACAGGAAGCCGGTGATAATCAGCCGGTTGATTTCGTTGGTGCCTTCGAAGATGCGGTTGATGCGTGCATCCCGATAAGCCCGCTCCGCCGGATACTCTTCCACGAAACCGTATCCCGCATAGATCTGCACTGTCTCGTCGACGACATAATCGATCATCTCCGAACCCCAAACTTTGATGATCGAGCACTCGACGGCGTATTCCTCGATGGCCTTGAGCGTTTGCTTGGCCGCGTCTGGCGCCGATTTGTCGACTTCGCTGAGAGCCGCATCCATCATGCCGACGGTGCGATAGACTAACGACTCGCCGACAAAAAGCAGTGTTGCCATATTGGCGATCTTCTCCCGTACCAGCCCGAAATCGGCAATGACCTTGTTAAATGCCTTGCGCTGCTTGGCATAACCGATCGCGTTTTCCAGTGAGACCCGTCCGCCGCCGACGCACATCGCGCCTAGCTTGAAGCGCCCAATGTTCAGGATGTTGAAGGCGATCAGATGTCCTTTGCCCGCTTCGCCCAGCAGGTTTTCGACCGGAACTTTGCAGTCATTCAAAATGATGGGGCAGGTTGACGATCCGCGAATACCCATCTTGTGTTCTTCGGCTCCGACGGAAAATCCCGGGAAGGTCTTTTCGACCAGAAAGGCCGAGAACTTTTCGCCATCGATTTTCGCGAAGACGGTAAACAGATCGGCGAAGCCGGCGTTGGTGATCCACATCTTCTCGCCGTTGAGGATATAATGCCTGCCATCCGGAGAAAGCGTGGCGCGAGTGCGGCAATTTAACGCGTCAGAGCCTGACGTTGATTCAGACAGCGCGTACGCACCCACAATTTCGCCCGAAGCCAACCGCGGCAGATATTTCTGCTTTTGCTCTTCCGTGCCGAAGTAGACGATGGGCAGTGTCCCAATGCCGGTGTGTCCGCCCCAGGTGGTAGCAAAACCAGCGTATTTCGCGATGTGATCGGCAATGACGGCGGCCGTGACCTTATCCATCTCGAGCCCGCCAAATGCTTCGGGAATCTCCGCCGAACTCAGCCCCAGTTCTCCGGCTTTCTTAAGCAGATCTCGCGTCACCGAGAAGTCCTTGTGCTCGATCTTCTCGATATTGGGCACGATCTCATTCACGGCGAATTCGTCCGCTGTTTGTCCAATGAGTTGGTGCTGCTCGCTGAAATCCTCGGGCGTGAAAACCTCCTCTGGACGCCGGGTTTCGAGCAAAAAACTGCCGCCGGGAATTTTGGTTCCAGGAACTGCCGTGGTCGTTGCCATTGTCGATCCCCCCAAATGAAAACGCCGACCGTTATGGTTGGCGGAAATCTGCTGGATCACCCAGCGATCGTTCTGACAATTCTAATGCCGGGAAGCGTGCGAATGATAGTTGACGCGGGGACACATCCGTGCGTTGTGCTCGGGGCCAAGACGGGAACGAATACCGGAATCTATCGATTGGCCGAGTCCGTCTGTGTCTGCGTCGTCCTCAAACGGTATTTGCCAGCTGGCACACAGGTCGAATACCCGACGAGGTGGACTGAATCGGAGTCCTTCCTGTCGCGTGCGACCACGTAGCTGCGGATGCTATAGCAGACGGTGTCGTCGAGGGGCCGGAGATCGGATGAAACGAACCCGGGTTGCGTGTGCAATGCCCGGAACGCGCCGCTTCCTGGCGCAGCGGCTTCCGATTTTCCGGGCACGACTGGAGTCGGCGCCTGCGGATTTACGACCCGATTAGAATCAGAAGCAGCAAGGCTCTGCTGTTGAGCAAGTGCAGGTGCGGTGCAAATCAGGAGCGCAGCGGTTAGAAGGTAAGCCGACATGACGGGACCTCCTTGCGCAAAATTATACCGCCGTTGCTACTGGAGGTTCTCGAAAATTCCTGCCGCCCCCATGCCCCCCCCGACGCACATGGTCACCATGCCGTAGCGCGCATTGCGGCGCTTCAATTCGCGAATCACAGTTGCGGTCAGCTTGGCACCCGTACATCCCAGCGGGTGTCCGAGCGCAATGGCCCCGCCGTTGACGTTTACCTTCTCGGGATCAAGCCCGCCTTCCTTGATCACCGCCAAGGATTGCGCCGCGAACGCCTCATTCAACTCGATGACATCGATGTCGGAGAGATTGAGCCCAGCCATCTTCAGCGCCTTTGGAATCGCGTACACCGGCCCCAGCCCCATCTCTTCCGGCTTGTAACCGGCGGTGGCGAACGAAACATATCGCGCCAGTGGTTTGATCCCGAGCGCTTGGGCACGATCCCCTGACATGATGACGGCCGCTGCAGCCCCGTCCGACATCTGGGAAGAATTCCCAGCCGTCACCGTTCCCTTCACGTGAAATGCGGGCTTCAGAGAGGAAAGCGCTTCCCTGGAAGTATCCGAACGTGGGCCCTCGTCGACTTTGAAAACGATCTCCTGTCGCTTCAGCTTGGATCCGTTGGGCGAACTGAAGCTAACGGGCACGGGTACAGTTTCGTCTCCGAATTTGCCGGCCTGAATCGCCGACAATGCTTTCTGATGGCTGCGGAGCGAGAACTCATCCGCGGCTTCGCGAGTAATAGCAAACCGCTGGGCGAGTCGCTCTGCTGTGAGTCCCATCGAAAGATACGCGTCCGGATAGTGATCCACGAGCCATGGATTCGGCGAAATCTTGTGTCCGCCCATTGGGATCATGGTCATCGACTCGGTGCCGCCCGCGACGACCACTTCCGCGCCTCCCGCCATGATCCGCTCGGCGGCCATCGCAATTGCCTGCAGCCCAGACGAGCAAAAACGATTGATCGTCAGCGCTGAGACCTCCACCGGTAGCCCCGCCCGCAGCGACGCAATACGCGCCACATTCATTCCCTGCTCGGCTTCCGGCATCGCACAACCGAGAATGACGTCTTCAATCTCTCTGGGGTCAAGCTGCGGCACGCGTTCTAGAGCGCCCTTGATCGCAACCGCCCCCAACTCATCAGGACGCGTGGCGCGGAGCGTTCCCTTGAAAGCGCGACCTACCGGTGTCCGCACTGACGATGCAACGATTACGTCCCGCATAAGGCCTCCTGAACAACTCTCATTTGATGCTTCCGTGGGAGCCTCGGTTCCTACTTCCCCGGAGCGAAAAAGTAATAATCGGCCGTGTAGCTGCTCTTCGTCTCCGCGGCCTTATGCGCTTCGTCGCATGGATCGCTGCCCGGTTTGCCACCACGCGTATGCACGCGCTGGATCTTGGTCACTTTCGCCAACGCACCCTTCCCGGAATTGCTTACAACGTCCAGGAGCAGCCATGGAACGGAGTCCGCATCAAGAGCGTCGACGTGCGCGGTGGCTTTCCCAGTGATCTCGCTGCCATCCTTCAATTTCCATGTCGGTCCGGCGATGTGCTGGCCGATCACCTTGTCTTTCCGATCCTTCAACTCGGCTTCCGGAGCCTTGAGTGTCCACTTGTATTTGCCTGCGGCGTCGCCTTGGCACGTGTATATCTGAGAACCCGAGGCGTGTACAAACAACACTGGCTGAAGGCCCTCGGGAACCGCGATCGCGTCGGGAACATCCGGAGCCAATTCCTTGTCGGTCGCATCTTTTTGTGCGCTCGCGACCAGGGCCACTAGAAGCAGCGTAAATACCGCAATTACTGCCTGCTCAACTCGTCGCATAAGCTAATTCCTCAACGTCTTTCCAGTCTTTAACGTGTACTGAATTCTCTCCTGAGTCTTTCGTTCGCCGCACAAGGACTTGAAGCCTTCGCGCTCCAGGTCGAGGATGTATTGCTCGCTGACCGGCATCCCTGGCGTGACATTACCGCCGCAGAGAACTTCCGCAATCTTTCCCCCGAGTTTGACTTCGTAATCGGTAATGTAGTCACCCTGCCGCATCAAATGCACACCCATCTTGAGTGCCGCCAAGAGGCTCTCACCCGGCGCAGGAATGTCGGCACGCGGCACAGGAGGCTCGTATCCAGCGCGTACCAGTTCAAGCGCCCGCTCCTTAGCCTCCGAAAGCACTCGCTCCCGATTCATTGTGATGCGGTCCGAATCGGATAAGAATCCGAGGCCGCGCGCTTCGTGCGCAGAAGTCGCGACTTTCGCCGTAGCGATGGTCTCGAATATTTTCTTCATGGCCTCCCACATCTCGACCGATCCCGCAAGAGCTTCTCCGGAAGATTTGCCCTTCGACGCCGCGGCCGTATCCACGGCCCGCAGCAGCATCTCCTTACAACCGCCTCCTCCCGGCAACAGTCCGACGCCGACCTCGACCAATCCGGTATACAGCTCCGCATGCGGTTGGCGCGACGGAGCATGTAAAGAAATTTCCGTACCCCCCCCAAGGCACAATCCAAACGGAGCCGAGACGACTGGCTTGGGCGAGAACTTGATTGCCTGCGTCATCCCTTGAAACTGCCGGATTACAAGATCAACCTCGTCCCATTCTTCCTCCTGGACGCTCATCAACAGCAGCATCAGGTTGGCGCCCACGGAGAAATTCGTCGCCTCGTTGGTGATGACGAATGCTTCGAAGTGATCGCCCGGGCCCCCCGGCTTCAGCGTCTGCAAAATCAGGCTGATGATGTCGGTACCGAGCGTGTTCATCTTGCTGTGAAACTCGATGCAGGCGACACCGTCGCCGAGATCCACGAGCGAAGCTCCGGAATTCTTTTTGACCACGCCTTTCGATTTTTTCGCGACGGTAACGGACCAGACGCCTGCGGGAACCTCGACGGCCTTAGGCTGGCCGCTGGCCAAATCAAAGTACGTGCGACCAGACGCCGCCTTTGCGTCGCTGTACCAGGATTTTTGTCCCGACGCGAGCAATTTCTCAGCATTCGCAGCGACCGGCCTGCCTTCCTTCTTCATGCGGGCGACCGTCGGTTCAACGCCCGCCGCGTCCCACAGTTCGAACGGTCCCAGTTCCCAGTTAAAACCCAGCTTCATGGCGCGGTCGATTTCGACGATAGTATCCGAGATCTCAGGAACGCGATTCGCCGCGTAATTCCAAAGTTCCGCTAGAGCAGCCCAGAGGAACGCTCCCGCTTTGTCGCCCTTCTGCGGCCCTGCGCCGTCCAGCCCCAGCAGCATGCGCAGCCGCCCGCCAGTGTCTTCCACGTTCTTCGCCATATCAAGAGCGGGGAACTTTGGCTTCTGTCGCGGATGATATTCCAAAGTCTTCCAATCGATCGCGAGGCGCTCGTCTTCCTGTCCCTCTCCCCCCTTAACCTTTTTGTAGAAGCCGCCCTTTGTCTTGTCGCCTAACCACTTGTTCTGCAGCATCTGCTTATAGAACTCTGGCAATTGCAGGTCACTGCGTTCGTCTTTCACATTCCCTGTGAGGTTGCCGACAACATGGCCCAGAATGTCTAGCCCAACCAGATCGATGGTGCGGAACGTGGCAGACTTCGGCCATCCCACGGCCTGTCCGGTCAGCGCGTCGACCTCTTCAATCGTGAGTCCCATGTCCTGCATCAGGCGGATGACATTCAGCACCGAGAACGTCCCAATACGATTGCCGATAAAGTTCGGCGTGTCCTTGGCCATCACCACACCTTTGCCCAAACGCACGTCGCTGAAGCGCGAGATTGCATCGATGCAGGCGCGGTCGGCGTCAGGAGTGGGAATAATCTCCAGCAATCGCATGTACCGCGGTGGATTAAAGAAATGGGTCCCGAACCAAGCTTTGCGGAAATCGTCCGAGAATCCTTCCGCGATCTTGCCTACGGGCAGCCCACTCGTATTGGTGGTGATAATGGTCCCAGGTTTTCGAAGCGCCTCGACCCTGCGCAGCAGACTCCGCTTGATCTCCAGGTTCTCGACCACTGCCTCGATGATCCAATCAACGTCCGCCAATTTTTTGAGATCATCTTCAAAGTTCCCCACCGTGACCAGACGCGCGAGTGAAGCGTCCATGAACGCGGCAGGCTTCGCTTTCGTCGCGGCCTCGAGACCTGCGGCCGCGATCTTGTTCCGCGCAGGCCCGTCGGCATCTGGCGGAACGATATCCAACAGATAGCTCGGAACACCTGCGTTCGCAAAATGTGCAGCAATACGCGCGCCCATAGTTCCGGCGCCCAGAATGGCAACTCTATGAATGTGCTTCATGATCAGACCTCGACCGTGAGTCAGCCTCCATCACTCGGATAGTAGGAAAAGACGGGAATGGCAAGAGATGGCTTTCTGGCTCGACTGGGATATGTCGAGGCCATGGTAAATGGAACTTCGCAGATTTTTCCAGAGCCTCCCATCACAGTGTGACGCTTACAGCTTAGTGTTTGTGGTCACATACTCCAGAGCTCGGCGCGCCATCTGCTTCTCGCCCTTATAGGCGAGCAACTTCGGGGCCTCTTCCAGCTTCACCCAGGATGCGCGGGCAACCTCCACGCGCATATCGTCGGAGATGTGGTCAATTTCCCCCGACTCGTAGCGCAGCAGGTAAAAACTGACGATCTTAAAAACGCGCTCCCCATCTCCCCAACTGCGGACGTACATATACTTGATATCGGCCAGTTTGGTGACTGCCGATGCCGTAATCCCGGTTTCCTCCCGGACTTCACGCAACGCGGCATCCAGAGCTTTTTCTCCCAGGTCAACCAGTCCCTTCGGCAGGCAAAACACAGATTTACTCTTCGTAGCCGCCGCCCGTTTCTTTGCCGTCGTCACGGACCCTAAATCTCCGGCGGGCTCAATCGCCGCCATCCACCACTCGCCGTCCGAGTTCCGGACGACCACCCCCCCGGCCGATATCTCGCGCACCATACTGTCGGCAAGTTAGCAGGAATATAGGAAGTTCGTCACCTGCCATGCCCGGGCAGTAACTAGTTACTAGCTGCCAGGGTAACCGCATGTGGCACCCTCGTGCCCTTACAGCCTTGCCTGAGGATGTGGCATCTTATTTGCAGATAGGTTCTGGGCCTCCACGGGCCAGAGGATGTGGGGTTCGACGTGAAAAGTCTGGGGAAGATCATTCGCACGGTGCAGGCATTTGGGCGCGAGCTTTCCCGCAAGCCTATTCCCTCCGTTCCCCCCATTCGTATTCCTACCATAGGTGTCGCACTCGGGGGAGGCTTCGCCCGCGGCATTGCCCATATCGGCGTTCTGAAAGTTCTCGAGCAAGAAGGCATTCCGGTCCGCCTCATCGCTGGCACCAGCGTGGGTGCACTGATCGGCGCCTGCTACTGCAGCGGCCTGTCGCTCGCCGAAATGGATGAGGTAGCGCGCAACTCCCGATTCACCAGTTTTGCCCGGTGGACCCTTTCCCGCTACGGATTCGCCTCGAACGACCGCATGATCTCGTTTCTCACGCGTATCCTGAAATGCAGAACGTTTGAGGATCTCCGTATCCCGCTGGGGGTTACCGCGACCGACTTCAACACCGGTGAAGGAGTGGTCTTTCATTCAGGGACCATCATTGATCCCGTCCGCGCCAGTTGCGCATATCCCGGAATGTTCCTCCCGGTGCAGATTCGCGGGCGCCACTTGGTTGACGGCATGCTGTCCCATCCCGTCCCAACTCGCCCGCTGCGTGACATGGGTGCCGAACGGGTGCTCGCCGTTCACTTGAAAGGCACGTGGTCGAATGGTGGTCCGCCGCGTCATCTTTTCGACGTCATAGGACAATCTTTCGCCATCGCACAGGATGCCATGGCCTCGATATGGCGGAGTGCCGCAGACATTGTCGTCGAACCCGATGTCGCCGGATTCGCCTACGACGACTTCAAGCGCTCCGCGGATCTCATCAAGGCCGGCGAAGTTGCTATGCGCAAAGCTCTACCGGAAGTTCGCAAGTGGATGGAAACTCCTGCGGAAGCAGGTTACCCCGAAGTGGAACGCCGGGGGGCTCCCCGAACCGCCCCGATGCCCGCGGACTAGGCTCTCTCCTTCATGCTTGGGCAACCCACCGAACCCTTGACAAGAAACTTGCAACAAAGCGGAAGCAAGCGTCCTCCCATGGCTCGATTCCGCCGATGAGCGTCTTCTGCACTTGAGCGTACTAACCCTCGAAGAAATCCGAAAAGGAATCGCGCAACTGCCCCAGAGCAGACGGCGATCTCAGTTAGAGGCTGGGTTAGAATCCGACCTTCAGATCCGTTTTTCCCGCCGGGTCTTGCCCGTCATCGCTCCGATCGCCGATCGATGGGGTCTGTTGACTGCTGAAGCAGAACTCAGAGGGAGACCGCTTTCAGTGATCGACGGACTCTTAGCAGCTACAGCTCTGCATCACAATCTGACCATCGTTTCCCGAAATGTGAACGACCTCGCAGGTACCGGTGTACCGGTTCTCAACCCCTGGGAACACTGAGTTTCATACTGGCGGGATCCAGCTTTTGCGCTTCCTGGCTAATTCGCTTGCAGGCTTTCTCAACGTGACGCTCTTTCGTGTGCACCTGCCCCACCGACATCCGGAGGGTAAGTTTGCCATTCAGCTTGGTGTGCGTAAGGAACAAATCCCCACTCTGGTTTAGCCGATCCATGATCGCCTGATTGGCGGCATCTCCTCCTTTGTGCCGGAAGCATACTAAATTCAGCGGCACGGGAGCAGCCAATTCGAAGCGATCGTCGCTGCGCGCCCACTCTGCGAACTGATGCGCGAGCCGCACGTGCTCGCGGACACTCTGCTGCAGGCCCTCCACTCCGTAATGCCGGATTACGAACCACAACTTCAGTGATCGGAAGCGGCGCCCCAGCTGAATGTGCCAATCCCGGTAGTCAATCACCGCACCTGATTCTGTTGCCTGATTGCGCAGGTATTCCGGCAGAATGCTCAGCGTCTGAATCAATGCCTTGCGGTCGGCTACCCAGAAGCAACTGCAATCGAAATTCGCGCCCATCCACTTATGCGGATTGAAATTGTAACTGTCGGCGAGCTCGACACCATCCTGCAAATGGCGGAACTCGGGACAAATCATAGCCGAACCCGACATGGCCGCATCCACGTGCAGCCACAGATTGTGTTTGCGGCAAACCTCGCCAGTCGCGCGCACGGGATCCATGGCGTTCGAGGAAGTTGTGCCCACCGTGGCGCAAACAAAGCAGGGAGTCAACCCGTGTGCAAGATCTGTCTCAACTTGCCTCTCGAGCGCATCCGGACGCATCGCAAACTTCTCGTCCACATCGATCAGCCGCAGATTCTCGGTGCCAATTCCAGCAATCATGGCCGCCTTCTCCAGCGACGAATGAGTCTGCGTGGAGGCGTACGCCACGAGTCGTCCATTGCCTCCCCTTTTATTCGTCGTATATCCACTGGCACGCTCGCGACCGGCAAGCAGCGCGCACAATACTGCGCTGGACGCGGTGTCTTGAATGACCCCTCCACCGGAACTCGAAGACAAGAACTTGTCGGGCAAACCGAGCATTCCGACAAGCCAATCCACCACGTGCGTTTCCAGTTCGGTGCAAGCGGGGCTTGTCGACCAAAGCATGCCCTGCACGCCCAATCCGGAAGAGAGCAAGTCACCCAAGATCCCCGGCCCCGAGGCGTTGCAGGGAAAGTAAGCGAAGAAGTTGGGTGATTGCCAGTGCGTCACGCCTGGCAGAATGATCTCATCGACATCCATCAACATCGCTTCGATGGATTCGCCCCTGGTCGGCGGATTGGCCGGCAGCGAAGCACGAACCTCCCCGGGCTTGACCTGCGATAACACGGGAAAAGACTCGATTCGCGACTGATAATCGGCGATCCAGTCCACCACGGCATACCCGTACCGTCGGAACTCCTCAGGCGTCATATGGAGAGATTTTTCCTGGGACACAAGAGACCTCGCGAAATCACTGCAAATCCTATCAGAGCAGATGCGTTTCGTCGTGATCCGTAGCCCGCCCGGAGCAAAGTCGGGGAGTCATCTCTATCGAAGCATAGGGACCGCGAGTTACCCAACACTGTCATCCCGAACGGAGTGCGTCGCAACGCGAAGCGAACCGACGCATGCAGTCGAGCGACCTTGCGTCTCCCCGATCGTGCCGCGGGAACTACGGGTCGATGCCTATCCTTGGTTGTGGCCGCCGCCCATGATCAACTTTGTGGTTAGCCTTTGCCTCAGGACGTCCGAAGCTGTCCGAAGTAAACCCGAGTCTTGTACGTAAAGGCCACGCGACCATCGGGAGCGTGTTGCTCAAAAATCCGCCGCAGATCGTGCAACATCGGCTCATGCTTCGCATGCCCCGGCCCGGGCACGTAAGAAGACGAAAGCAGCCGTCCTTCAACACCCACGTAATCGAATTCTTGCCGCATCGGAAATACACGCTCCTGATACGGTGCCGGATCATAGAACTCATTCACCGCATCGGTAGTCCGCTCGTGCCGCACGTCTTCATAGTCGGTCCCATACGCCAACAGCAGCTGCTCATAATCGCGCAAGAATGGAGTTGAATCGACCGCCCGCTCATTCCACAACAGCACGAGCCATCCGTCGGACTTCAATATCCGCGAGAACTCTTCCCGCGCGCGTCCCCGGTCAAACCAGTGCGCCGCCTGCGCTGCCGTGACGAAGTCAACGCTCGCACCTGCCAATGTTGTCGCTTCGGCTTTTCCATCAATGCTGGTGAATTTGGGACATGCCCCGAGCAGACACTCCCCGGCATGTCGCATGTCGACGTTAGGTTCAACTCCGTAAACGGGATTTCCGTTCGCAAGCAGCATTTTCGTCCAGATGCCGGTTCCGGACGCAATATCAGCGATGACGTGTGCAGCCGTAAGTCCGCACTCCTTTCTCAAGGTCTCGATCACCTGGGGCGGATATCCCGGCCGATACCGAATGTAGTTGTCAACCCGATCCGAAAAACGGCCAGTAGCATTGGAAGTTGGCATTGGCTGTAACGGCAGGATTTTTCACCTTGCCAAGAAGGCCATTCTAACGGCACGATAGGAGAGTTGTCCCCTCTCGCGGGAGAGCCGTGTTCCCAGGTCGGTGCAACGCGGCATTGCATGGCAGCCTAGTTCGCGTCTGCTCGCAGCCAAGCACAATATGCGCGTGGTCATCAAAATCGGCACCAGTCTCATTGCTCCCGGTGGGCAGATCGATATCCAGATGCTCCGTGGCATGGTCGATCAGTTCGATCTTTCCCAGCACGAATACCTGATCGTCACTTCCGGAGCGATTGCCGCCGGCATGTCAGGCCTTCAATTGGGAAAGCGGCCCCACGATGTTCGCGGGATGCAAGCCTGCGCCGCCGTAGGCCAGAGTAAGCTCATGCATACCTATGAGCGTTTGTTCTTTGGCAAGAAGGTAGTCGCGCAATTGCTGTTGTCGAGCGACGACTTTACCTCGCCGGTCCGTTACCGCAATCTGCGGAATGCGTTGGGGGAGCTATTGGCGCTGGGAGTCGTTCCTATTGTCAACGAGAATGACAGCGTTTCGGTGCGTGAGTTGGAAGGCGCCTTCGGCGATAACGACGAGCTCAGTGCTCTCTTGGCCACGACCGTCACAGCGGACTGGCTGTTATTGCTCACTAACGTCGAGGGATTTCTTGTGCCGAATGGAAAGAAAAAACCGAAAATTCAACGTGTGATACGAGATCTCACTCCGGAACTCGAGGCCCAGTGCAACGGAAAGAGCTCGCTCGGGCGCGGCGGAATGATTTCAAAGCTGCGCGCAGCCAAAGTAGCCAGCGAAGGCGGGGTACACGTCGCCATCGTGAATGGCCGTCATCCCCACGCAATTACCCTGGGAATGACGCGTAAAATCGGTACCTACTTCCCTCCCCGGAAGACACGCTGATGGCCACGACTCTCGCAAGCACCGCCTCGACTCAGGAAAAACTCCTGCGGGCCCGCGCCGCGTCCGCCAGGCTTGCGCAGCTATCGAGTGAACAAAAGAATGCAATATTGCTCTCGATCGCCGACGCTCTCGAAGCCCATCCTAAAGACATCCTTGGGGCAAATCTTGAAGACATCGAGCACTCGGGCCTGGAAGGCGCTATGCGCGACCGTCTCCTGCTCACTCCGGCGCGAATTAAAGATATGGCCAGCGCCGTTCGCGATGTCGCTAACTTGCCCGATCCGATCGGCGAGACTCTGGCCGAGTGGACCAAGGCAAACGGGCTGCGGATCCGTAAAGTGCGCGTTCCACTCGGGGTCATCGGCATCATTTACGAAGCCCGCCCGAACGTGACGGTCGACACCGCGGTCCTTGCTCTCAAGACCGGCAACGCCATTGTTCTGCGTGGAGGGAAAGAAGCATCCCGCAGCAATCACCGTCTGCTCGAAATCATGACCGCAGTGGGCGGAGTCCCGGATGGAGCGATTGAAATGCTTGATTCCACCACCCGCCAAACTGTTCACGAACTCATCAAGGCCCGTGGTTTGGTCGATGTGATCATCCCTCGCGGCGGCGCCGGCCTCATCACGTTCGTCACGGAACACTCGACGGTCCCGGTAATCGAAACCGGCGCCGGAAATTGCCATATCTTCGTCGATGCCTCAGCTGGCTTCGAGATGGCGGACGTTATCGTGATCAACGCCAAAACGCAGCGCCCGTCGGTCTGCAATGCAGCTGAAAAGTTGCTGGTTCACGAGCGTATCGCAGCAGAATACATTCCGAGAATCGCCAAGAAACTGATCGACGCAGGTGTCGAACTCCACGGTGATGGAAAATCGCGAACTCTCGCCGCCGGACTGCCTGTCGCGCCCGCATCGGAACAGGAGTGGTACGAGGAGTACCTGCGTCTCTGCATGGCAATCGCCGTAGTCGCCGACGTCGACGAGGCCATCACCCATATCAACAAATATTCGACAAAGCACTCCGACTCCATCATCTCCGCCGACGAAACAAATGCCCGCAGGTTCCTTCGCGAAGTCGACTCCGCGGCTGTGTATTGGAATGCCTCGACGCGCTTCACCGATGGAGGCGAGTTCGGCTTCGGCGCCGAGATGGGCATCAGCACGCAAAAACTCCATTGCCGCGGCCCTTTTGCCCTCGCCGAACTGACTTCCTCCAAGTACGAGATCATCGGAAGCGGCCAAGTTCGGCTGTAGTTCCACGCGCTAACCCTGCCGCTGTGCTAACTTACTTCGAGCGCGGGGACCTCTCATGAGACTTTTCCTTGCGGGACTGCTGTGTTCCGCAATCGTGTTGTCTGGATCATCCATCAAAGCAGAGCGCAACGGTGCACTAGCTCCTTCGATCTTCGGATTCCGCCATGCCGAAGCCGAAACCGCTGCCGAGACGCAATTTCTCTCCGCCCCCGACTCCAAACTAGCCGAAGAGCATTTGCGCATCCTGACCAGAGCCCCTCATATGGCGGGCACGGCCGAAGATAAAGCCACGGCCGACTACGTCGCGAAAAAGTTCCGCGAGGCGGGCCTCGATACGGAAATCGTCGAGTACAAGGTCTGGATCAACTACCCGGGGGAAATCAACGTCGATCTGACTGCGCCCAGCGGCGTCGAGATGCACGGGCCCACACGCGAGCACGTTAGCCAAGATCCCTACCAGGATGATCCCCGCATAGTCATGCCTTTCAGCGGCATGTCTCCCTCCGGAGATGTCGAAGCCGAAGTGGTGTATGCGAACTACGGCACGCCGGAGGATTTCGACAAGCTGGAAAAAATGAAGATTGATCTACACGGCAAGATCGTACTGGTGCGGTATGGTCAGAATTTTCGTGGAGTGAAGGTTTTCGTAGCACAGGAGCACGGGGCCGCCGGGATGATCATCTATTCCGATCCCGCCGATGATGGCTGGCGACGCGGCGATAAATACCCCGACGGGCCCTGGCGTCCCGACACCGGCGTGCAGCGCGGGTCGATCGGTTACATGTTTGAGTTCCCCGGCGATCCCACAACCCCGGGAGTCGCGTCCACTCCTTCCCTGCCCGATTCGCAACGGATTTCCCCCGAAGAATCGGCGCAGATGCCGAAAATCCCCGTAACGCCAATCTCGTATCAGGATGCGTGGCCTGTCCTGCAGCACCTCAGCGGCCCAGATTCGCCGCGAGAATGGCAAGGCTCGCTTCCCTTCACCTATCATGTCGGGCCCGGTCCCGCCAGACTCCACCTGCACCTGAAGCAAGAGTATGAATTCCGAACGCTGTGGGATGTTATTGGCCGCGTGCCAGGAACGGAAATGCCCGACCAGTGGGTGGTCGCCGGCAACCATCGCGACGCCTGGGTCTACGGTGCGGTCGACCCCAACAGCGGCACCGCCGCGATGTTGGAAGCGGTACATGGACTTGGCGAATTGCTGCATTCCGGATGGAAGCCAAAACGCTCCATCGTCTTCGGCAGTTGGGACGGAGAAGAAGAAGGTCTGATGGGCTCGACCGAGTGGGTGGAGCAACATGAGATCGATCTGCGAAATTCCCCGGCCTACTTCAATATGGACGTCGCGGTCTCGGGCCCAAGGTTCGGCGCCTCTGCGGTCCCGAGCCTAAAGCAGTTCATGCGGGATGTGACCAAGGTCGTCCCGAGTCCAAAAGGTGGCACGGTTTACGAGGCTTGGCAAAAAGCATCGCAGCCGGAAGCCTCCGCCTCGACCCAATCGCCCACCGAAGCCGTCGCCGAGAACCGTCGCACTCCCGCCGCACAGGTGAAGGCTGATGTCCCTGTTGGAGATCTCGGCAGCGGTTCCGACTACACTGCGTTTCTGCAGCATCTCGGAGTTCCCTCGGCCGATATCAGCTCAAGCGGACCTTATGGCGTCTATCACTCCGTCTTCGACAACTTTGCGTGGTTTAAGAAATTTGGTGATCCGGATTTCGTCTACGAGCAGCAGATGGCTCGTGTATTCGGACTCGAAGTTGTTCGCATGGCGAACGCCGATGTCCTTCCCTACGACTACGAGGAGTACGGGAAAGAAATTGCTGCCTATCTCGACACGGCCAAGCGGCGGGCGGACGACAAATTCGGACCTCGCGCTCTCGACTTTGATGTGGTCAACACCGCCGCCCGGCATTTTGAATCCGCAGGCGCAAAAATTCTGGCCAAACAGAAGAACCCGCCCCCGGACGCTTCGCGCTTGAATCAGGCACTGCTTGCGGCTGAAAGGGCGCTACTGGTGCCTCAAGGCTTGCCGCATCGCCCGTGGTTTCGCCATGCCATCTATGCTCCGGGTGAGTACACCGGCTATGCCGCGGTGGTGATTCCCGGAGTAAATGAGGCCATCGATAAGGGCGACAGCGAGCGCGTGCGCCAACAATTGGTCACGTTGACAGCGGCTCTGGAGCGGGCCGCCAAAACCCTTGAGGGGTACCGCTAGGATATGAGCGCCGCTCATGCGTTGGGACACTTCCTGCGTACGTTGCCAGCTTCGGCCGCCGCCACTTTCCTGGCGCTGTTTCCGATCGTCGATCCATTTGGCGGAATTCCCGTTTTCTTCACCATGACCTCGTCATGGAGGCCACGCGACCGTTACCGCACAGCGTTGAAAACGGGAATCTGGGTCTTCGTGATTCTCGTGACCTTCCTCTTTTTCGGTCGATTCGTGCTCCACTTCTTCGGCATTTCCCTTCCCGTGCTCAAAATCGCCGGAGGCCTGATCGTCGCCAATACCGCCTGGGGGATGGTGACCTCGCATGCGCGCATCACTCCCGAAGAAACGGATGAAGCCCAGGAAAAAGATGACATCTCGCTGACTCCCCTTGCGATGCCGCTGATGTCAGGACCCGGAGCGATCGGAGTGGTCATGGCGCTGGCCGCAACTGTCGATAACGCCGCCGCTTACATCGGAATGGTCATTGGAATTGCCGGGATCGCCCTCAGCGTGGTGCTCTTCTTCTGGCTGGGGGGGCCGCTGGTCCGCAGATTGGGACCCAGCGCCGTGGGGGCGATCAACAAGATATTCGGTTTCTTGATTTTGGCCATCGCAGTCCAGTTGGTGTCCGATGGCGTAGCCGACTTCCTTGGCTGACTTGTTCAGCGCACTCCCTTGCAGGAGATATCTGGAACTCATGCCTGACCCCCTACGTATCTGAAGGTGGCGACCGTGCGCCCAAAGGGGTGCCCCATGTCTGCAACTTCAGCGTTCCAACCCAGGGAAGCGTGCAAGCTTATCGTGTTTTGTCTGTTGCTTGTCCCGCTCTGTGCAGCAAGCGACTGGCAGTACGAACAGACCCATACAGACGCCCGTGAGTTCGCGTCCGGCGGATACATGCGCGTGCGGCTGCGCGTTGGCGATCTTCACATACGCCGCGGTGATTCCGCCAAAATCCGGTTGCGGTACACAGTCAAGTCGCGGCGCGAAAGCCATGTGAAAGAAGCTCGCGTCGACTTTAACGTGAACGGAAACGATGCAACCGTGGAGTTCCATGCCCCGAGTTCCGGCAACACGCAGCTTGAGGTGGAACTGGAAGTCCCCGCAAATACGCGTCTCGATATCCATCAAAAAGTCGGCGACCTTACCGTCGAAAGCATCGAAGGTGATAAAGACTTGAGCCTGGGAGTAGGCGACATCCGCGTTTCGACCGAACACTCCGGCTATCGTCTGGTCAAAGCGAGCACAGGCATCGGTGACATCAACAGCGACGGTTATGGCGAGACTCACGGCTGGTTGGGAAAAACGCTTAAGTACAAGGGCGATGGGAAGTATGAACTCCGCGCGCACGTCGGCGTGGGAGATATCAAGCTGGAAGGCCGTTAGATCCTACGGCTTGTCGTCTGCTCTGGATTCGTTTCTATCCGCAAACAACGCGTCAACCCCGACACCGGTCTTGGGCATCTACAGCTGAGGTGGTGCATATGACGAGCAGAGAAACGCGGCTCGCAGAAGCATCAAGAAAGCAGCGGCCGCAACTCGGAAGAAAAGGACAATTGCGCACTTGCCCGAGTCCGTGCGGACTGCCCTCGGGAAGCAGGGTGCCAAGATCGCCAAGCGGAAGCGCAGGATCTCGACCTAAGAAACCCGATCGATCCCACTGTTCCAACAGACCCAAACGAAATCTAAGTATCTATCATCTGCTTCAGTCCAAGCGCATTCTTCGGTGCGAACGCTGCCTGATCGTTGTCGAAATATACGAAGACGTGCGTGAGCTCCTTTCCCCAGTTTTCGATTCTCTTCGCCCAACTCCGCAGCGTTGAACGGCTGTAGTCTCCCTGGTACTTATTGCCGGGTCCGTGCAGGCGAAGATAGGTGAAATCCGCGGTAATCTCGTTCGGTGACTGAAAGCCAGCCGGTTCGTAGATGCAGAAGCCTGCGTTGTGCCGCCGGAGCACTCCGGGACATTCCATGTAGGATTACGAAACTCGAACACGTACCGATGGGTTCTGGGGAGTACCGAGAGAAACTGGTGCAGTCTGTCAGCGTTCAACTTCCAGCTTGGCGGGAGCTGGAAAAGGATCGGTCCAAGCCGCGTTCCCAATCCCTCGACCAGGGAGATGAACTTTTCGTTTCCACTTTCCGGATCGGTCAGTTTCTTGTTGTGCGTAATATAACGGCTCGCTTTGACCGCAAAACTGAACTTGCGGGTTGTTTCACGACACCAGGTCTCAAAAGCTGAGGCGGCCGGCAGCCGATAGAAGCTGTTGTTGATTTCCACCGTATCAAACTGCTGGCCATACCAGCGCAGCATCTGCGGCGGGCGAATGTTGGCTGGGTAGAAAGGACCTACCCAGTGCTTGTAATGCCACCCCGAAGTCCCGATATGAATTCGCACGACTGTTGGATGTCATATCCTCTCGAGGGACGGAGCAATAGTTAATCTGGTTTGTTTTTGTGATCCGGATCGATGCGTTGGTGGCAGACGGCAACCCTGGCGCAGTTTGGCGTTAGCTTTCCTTCTCAACTGCACGAACAAACTAGACCATGGAAGTCTGCTCCGAATATACCCGCCTCGTGACCTGCGTGAAAACGTTTAGGCAATCTCGCCCAACTCACAACCCTTCATCTTGAATTATTCCGCGCAGGCGGGTCTGCGTCTGCCCGAGGGATCGACAAGGACGTTGAACTTACCGTGGGCAAGAAGGAACGTGCGATCGGCGCCTTAGGTCAGCACATGATCGAGCACAAGTGCCACCGAAGGAACCGATCTAGACTGCCCGACGCCTACATTCTCCCATGGGCTTCGTATTCCTGCTATTCGCTTCTCAGAGCGTCCATGGGATTGACGCGAGTGGCACGTCGGGCCGGGATCCAACTGGCTCCCACCGTCGCCATCATCAGGACGAGAGCAATCACAGCAAAGACTTCTGGATCGTGGGGGCTGACTTCGACCAGCAAGCCGCTGATTAGCGATCCAGCCAGATAGGCGAGGGTCCCACCAAGCAAGAGGCCCACCATTGCCAGGGATATTCCATTCGCCAGTACCATGCTCAGAATTTTGGTCCGCTGGGCCCCAAGCGCCATGCGGACGCCAATCTCCTGAGTTCTGCGCCCGACCATGAAGGAAACGACGCCATAGAGGCCAACGACCGCCAGCAAGAGAGCTACCAGCCCAAACGCACCGACGAGAACGGCGGAGAGGCGAGCAAAGAAGAGTCCCTGGCTCGAGACGACGGTTTTTAGCGTCACAACGGAGAACGGCGTCACTTCGGGATCGAGCTTGCGCAGTTGCTCGCGAATTACGCCGGTCATCGCTGCTGGGTCACCTTCCGTACGAACGTGCAGAGTTGCGTTGGGGTTTCCCATCTGCGCATAGGGCGTGTAGAAAATCGGCGTGACCGGCAGGCCGATACTGAAACGGCTCGAATCTTTCACAACCCCCACGATCGAGATGTGATCGTGATCGCGCAGCCGGATGTTGTGACCAAGAGCGGTTTCCAACGATCCATTCCCAACGATGTATTTTCGGGCGAAAGATTCATTGACGATCGCAACGAGCGGCGAGACTTGGAGGTCGTGCCTGGCGAATTCGCGGCCGCGGAGCACTGGGATCTGCATGGTTTTGAAGTAGTCCGGACCGACCTGGTTCGTACTGGTATCGATGAATTTTTCTCCGCCGGGTGCGTTGTAGCCGTCAATCGAGATGTCCCAGGAGGCTCCGTTGACGAATGGAACGAAGCTGGCCAGGCTCGCGGATCTTACTCCCGGCAAAGCCACTGTTTGGTCCAGGAGTTGTTGCTGGAATTGAAGCGACTTGTCGGAGGAATATCCGCGAACGCTGGGATCGACCATGACGAGCAACACGTGATCCGGATTAAATCCCAAATCGGCCTGCTGTGCGAGCGTGAAGGCCTTGAGGAAGAGTCCCGCAGCCATCAACAGAACGGTGGACAACACAATCTGTCCGACGATCAGAACACGGCGTGGCAACGCACCGAAGGCTCGGCTCTCGGCGACGCCGGCGCGCACGTTCGTGGTGATCGTGAGCATCGCCTCCTTCACGGCCGACAATGCGGGAGCCAGTCCACAGAGAAAAACGGCAGCCGTGGAGGCCAGGAGCGCGCAGGTGAGGACGCGCAAATCCAGACGGAATTGAGGTCCACCGGGCACCGGAGAGTACGGCAACATGGCGTCAAATGCCTGGATGCACACATATCCCAGCAACCCGCCGCAGGCTCCGCCGAGCCCTGCCAACGCGGCACTCTCGGTGAGGAGTTGCCGCACCAGCGTGGCGCGCGACGCCCCAACCGCCAACTGCGTGGAGATTTCGCGCATGCGCGAGGTGGATCGCGCCATCAACAATCCTGCGACGTTGGCACATGCGATCAGCAGGACCAGCACAGTCAGTCCCATGAGCACCGCTTGCAGTTGAAATCCTTGGGCGAAGCGGCGATCCATCTCATGGCGAAGGATTATGGCAGTATCTTTGTTCGTGTCGGGATACGAGCGCTCCAGTTCGCCCATGATGCCATCCATCTCAGATTGCGCCTGCGCCAGGGTGACGCCGGGCTTAAGGCGGGCGATCATATCAAAGCCGCGATAGCTGCGATGCGTCAGCATGTCGTTGCCGTCGCTCGTGAGCCCTTGCGTCATCACGGCGGGCACGTAAATATCAGGGCGGAAAAACAGGCTTACTCCCGTGAAGGATGCGGGAGTGACGCCGATGATGGTGAAGCCCCGGCCGTTGAGCTTGATCTCCCTGCCGATCACATTCCTGTCGTTCGCGAAGGCTTTCGCCCACAGGTCGCTACCGATGATGGCGACCGGATACTTTCCGGGAACTTCGTCCTCTTCGGAGCGAAAATCGCGACCCAGAACCGGCTGAACGTGCAGCGTGGAAAGGAAGCTTCCAGAGACGAGCATTCCGTAGACAATTTGCGCCTCGCCCTCTCCGGTAGTCATGCCGGCGGACATCCCTTGCGAGATCGCCAGGTTCTCAAAAGCGCGGCTTCGACTGCGGAAGTCAGTGAAATCCAGATAGGATGTGCCGCCGAACTGGGTCAAGTGGGACGCTGCGACGTCGATCGTGACGAGTTCGCGCGCCTTCGGGATGGGCAACGGGCGAAGCAGAGTGGCATCCACTCCGCTGAAGATGGCTGTGTTTGCGCCAATGCCAAGCACCAGGGAAATCACGACGGTGAAGGTGAATCCAGGCTTGCGGCGTAGGGCGCGGAAGGTAAAGCGCAGGTCCCGGGCAAGAGCGTCGAGCAGAGAGATGATTCTAGGCTGGGGAGTTTGCGAAACCGACGACGAAAGGTTCATGAATCCTCGCTTAGAACGGCACCGGTTTGGGCGAAATCCGCTGCACAGATACAGCGTAGAAATGCTCTGTTAGCAGGAAGGTCGGCCATGGGTGTGATGCAATTCGTTCACCAGTCGGGCCGGAATTGGATGTTGCAGAGTCGGCAAGGGGATTCCGTCGGGCGGAAAGTCGGGAATCGAGGGATGTTTGTCCGGCGCTGGGCGAAGCTGTTCGGAAACGAACAGACACGAATAACTGGATAGTCTCCCAGCTTCCCCCACCCGATGAAACCCGCGTTGTGTGGGCCACCCTCCTCTAAGCACCGAGCTCCGCTCAGGTGGACAGCCGAGCCGGCTGTCGCTACGCGGCGTTTGCTACTTCAGGGTGACTAATTTCTCCACCAGGTCGGAATAGTCTTTCTTTTCGATGCCGTGGACTTGTTTGTTGTATTCGTCCACCTTGGAAGAGTAGTTCATCGAGCAGAATTTGGGACCGCACATCGAGCAGAAGGCGGCTTCTTTGTAATAGTCATCTGGCAGAGTCTCGTCGTGCATCGAGCGCGCTGTCTCGGGGTCTAGCGAGAGGGCGAACTGTTTTTCCCAATCGAATTTGTAACGCGCGTAGCTCAGGGCATCGTCGCGGTCGCGGGTGCCGGGGCGCTGGCGGGCGATGTCGGCGGCGTGGGCGGCGATCTTGTACGCGATGATTCCGTCCTTTACGTCCTTTTCGTTGGGCAGTCCGAGATGCTCTTTCGGAGTAACATAACAGAGCATCGCGGCGCCATACCATCCGATCATGGCCGCGCCGATCGCGCTGGTGATGTGGTCGTAGCCGGGAGCGATGTCGGTCACCAGCGGTCCGAGCGTGTAGAACGGGGCTTCGTGGCAAAGATCGATTTCCTTGTCGACCTGCTCCTTGATCTTGTCCATGGAGACGTGACCGGGACCTTCGATCATGACCTGCACGTCTTCTTCCCAGGCTTTCTTCGTGAGCTCGCCAAGCGTCTTGAGTTCCGCGAATTGCGCTTCGTCGCTCGCGTCGGCGACGCAGCCAGGGCGAAGTCCGTCGCCCAGGGAGAAGCTGACGTCGTATTTCTTGAAGATCTTGACGATGTCGTCGAAGCGGTCGTAGAGGAAATTCTGTTTGTGATTGTAGACCATCCATTGGGCAAGGATCGCGCCGCCGCGGCTCACGATGCCCGTGATGCGCTTGGAGATCAGCGGCAGGTATTGAATGAGCACACCGGCGTGGATGGTCATGTAGTCTACGCCTTGCGCGGCCTGCTCTTCGATCACTTCCAGCATCACTTCCGCGTTCAAATCTTCCACGCGCTTCACCCGCGCGATCGCTTCATAAATCGGAACCGTGCCGATCGGGACCGGCGAGTGACGCAGGATCGCCTCGCGGATTTCGTGGATGTTGCCGCCGGTTGAAAGATCCATCACCGTGTCAGCACCGTAGTGAACAGAGGTGTGAAGCTTCTTCAGTTCTTCATCAATATTCGACGTAACGGCGGAATTCCCGATGTTGGCGTTGATCTTGCACAGGCTGGCGACGCCGATCGCCATGGGCGCGAGCTCGGGATGATTGATGTTCGCGGGGATGATCATGCGGCCGCGAGCGACTTCGTCGCGCACCAGTTCGGGCGTCAGCTTTTCCTTGTGCGCAATGAAGGACATCTCGTCCGTGACTACGCCCTTGCGCGCATAGTGCATTTGGGAGAAGTTGCCGTCGGTGTTCTCGCGCTTGCGGCGCGCAATCCATTCTGTGCGGGGTTTGGGGAGGGAATAGCCTCCGCCATTGGAGCCGTTGCTGGGAGTCATAACTAGGCCTCGGTCAGAATCTTATGAGTTCCGATTATAAACTTCTTGAACCGCGCTGGGCTGAATGTCAAAACAATTCACCACAGGGGTTCACCGAGTTTTTTTCGAACGACGTTTGCTGATGGCATCAACGCAGCCTTACAATTTCTCGCAAGGTCGAAGGAGAATCAGATCATGCGCTGTTTGCGGCTCTTCCCTGTTCTTGCTTTACTCTGCGTCTTGGGCTTCTCGCAGTCTTCGACTTCTGTGAAGTTCGGACCCGGATTCAACATTGACACAATCGACAAGAACGTGGATCCATGCGGAGATTTCTACGAGTATGCGTGCGGAAATTGGCTAAAGGCGGCCGAGATTCCGCCCGACCAGGCGCAATGGGTCAGCTTCGTGGAACTGCACGAGCGCAACCTGGGCACGATGCGGGGAATACTCGAAAAAGCTGCTGCGGGCGGAGCGGGGCGCAGCGCCATTGACCAGAAGATCGGCGATATGTACGGCTCGTGCATGGACGAGAGCGCGGTCAACAGTAAAGGGATCGCCGCGCTTAAGCCGGAACTGGATCGAATCGACGCGGTAAAAGACAAGCAGGCGCTGATCGATGCGATCGCGCGCGTGCACTTGATCGGACCCAATCCGCTGTTCAATTTCTACTCCTCGTCGGACCTGCACAATGCCGACCAGGTGATTGCGTACATCGATCAAGGCGGATTGACCGCGCCTGATCGCGATTACTACCTGAAAGACGATGAAAAGACCAAAGCCGTGCGGCAGCGTTTCGTCGACTACATGACCGAGGTATTCAATCAGGCGTCGAAAGAGACAGGCGCCGCGGGCAGCGATGGCGCCCAGAATGCCGAAACCGTGCTGCGCATCGAAACGTCACTGGCCAAAGCAGAGATGGATCGCACCTCGCGCCGCGATCCGAAAAACCGTGATCACAAGATGTCGCGCACCGAGGCAGACTCTTTGGCTTCGAATTTTTATCTTGATCGCTATTTTCATGACGTGAATGCGCCGAACTTCAGCCAACTGAACGTGGGCAATCCCGATTTCTTCAAGCAAGTCAACGGGGTGCTGGACTCGGAGTCGCTCGACGCATTGAAGACTTACGTGAAATGGCATTTGCTGAATGCGTCGGCGCCGTGGTTGTCAGAGCCATACGTCCAGGCGAATTTCAAGATGCAGCAGGCGCTCACCGGGCAGAAAGAAATTCCGGCGCGTTGGAAACGGTGCGTGAACCTGGTCGATCGCCAGCTCGGCGAGGCTCTGGGGCAGAGGTATGTGGATGTCGCGTTTCCCCCCGAGAGCAAGGCTCGCATGCTGAAGATGGTCGACGCGCTGGAGAAGTCGTTGGCAGAGGACATTAAGAACCTTCCATGGATGAGCGAGGAAACGAAGAAGCAGGCGCTGGTCAAGCTGTCAGCGATCCACAACAAAATCGGCTATCCCGACGTATGGCGGGACTACAGTTCAGTCATTATCAAGGCGGGAGATTTGCTGGGCAACGTGCAGCGGGCGAATGAATTCGAGTCCAAGCGGCAGATCGCGAAGATCGATAAGCCCCTCGATCGCAAGGAATGGGGGATGACTCCTCCGACCGTGAACGCGTACTACAGCCCGAACTTTAACGAGATCGTGTTTCCGGCGGGAATTCTGCAGCCGCCTTTCTTCGATCCCAAGCTCGATGACGCGGTGAACTTTGGCGGCATCGGACTGGTGATCGGGCACGAACTGACGCACGGGTTTGACGACCAGGGACGCAAGTTTGATCCGCAGGGGAATCTGCATGACTGGTGGACCAAGCAGGATGGAGAGGAGTTTGAAAAGCGAGCCAGTTGCATTGCCAACGAATATTCCAACTTTGTGTCGGTGGATGATTTGAAGCTGAACGGCAAACTAACTCTGGGCGAAAACACCGCAGATAACGGGGGAGCGCGCGTCTCGTTGATGGCATTGCAACACCTGAGTAGCGACGGCAAATCAGGACAAAAGATCGATGGGTACACTCCCGAACAGCGCTTCTTCCTGGGATTCGGCCGCGTGTGGTGTCAGAAGCGGAGGGATGAGGACTCGCGGGTGCGGGTGCTGACCGATCCGCATTCGCCGGGAAAGTACCGCGTGAACGGCGTCGTGCAGAACATGCCGGAGTTCCAGAAGGCATGGGGATGCAAGGCGGGGCAGCCGATGGTCTCCGAGAACGCTTGCCACGTGTGGTGAGCGAGGTGCGCGAACTCAATCGGTTGCCTCTCGTGGCCGTTTGCCATGGCTCCACTCAGGCTGGAGCGGGCGCGGATTTTCGTCGCAGGATCGCGGCCGAGATCAGGGTGATTAACAAGAAAACCGGGAAGACTTCCAGCAATGTCATCCCAATGTTGTAGACAGGGTTGTGGTAGTTCTGCCGGAACTGCTCGGCTTCGCGGACCGTCTGATCGATCTTCTGCGGACTCGCTCCCGAGGACTTGGCGTGCTCAACCATCTGGGCGGCGTACTTCTCGGCGAAGTCGGGCATGAACCTGTGATAGATGAACTCCCATGTGGCCACGAAGAAGAAGTTGGCGATGAGACTAATGAGAATACCCACGGCGAATGCTCGCGCGAACGTCAATCTCCCGCCGGAGATGTTATCGCGGTAGGTCCGAATGCCGAAAAAGACGAGCAGCCCGGCCAGCACCATCGTGGTGTAGCCGATCATTAGCGCCTTGCCCTGTCCTATCTTGTGGAAAAACGGAAGGGTGGCCAACATCGTGACGGACAAGATTAGGCCGGAGATGATTCCGAAGGTCAGTACGGTTTTTCTCATGTCAGATCCTCGATTTTGGAAATTGGGTATCGCACGTCGCGGATTGTGCGGCAATCGCTGCAGGATTGTCGTCATTCCTTCGGGTGATTTGGTGTTTGGAAGCGAAAACCTTACTTTCGGAGGACGGATTCAGGGGATCAGGTGAGCTTGCTTTCCCAGTTGGACGGCCTGCGTACGTCGCCGGGCGCCGAGTTTATCGAATAGGCGGCTCGAATGAGTCTTAACCGTATTCTCACTGACGAAGAGGCGGTCGGCAATTTCGCGGTTGCTCAATCCGGCGGCAATGAGGCCCAGGATCTCGAGTTCCCGAGGAGTAATCCCCAGTTCACCGCGGCGCCGCTCATCCGGCGAAAACGGTCCAGGGGAGTCAGGCACATTCGCTGGCTTGGTTCGGGTCAGCGTCAGTCCCAGCCAGATACCCAGCCCGGCAAATATCAAGGCGGTCAGGCCGCCATAGATCTCGACCGAGTGCTCGAGCACGAGGAAACGGTATTCCGTCAGCTTCAGCACCGTAATGAGCAGTCCGCCGCAAAATCCGTACAGCAGAATGTCCCGTACAGCTCGACGCAGGCCGGGACGTGACTTGGCGAGGGACCGCATGGGCGTTCCATGATATCGGAAAAACGGCTGGCTGGATTGCTGCGCGATTCAATCGTCGGGGCGGCAAATGGCCTTTGCGTGCGCGGCAAAAAAATGGCCCCTTGCGGGGCCAGATTTCAAGAGGCTACGAATGGTGGGCAATCAGGAAAGGCGTTTCAGGATGCCGTTCCGCCAGCCAGAACGGCGGTTTGTGAAGTGACGCTCTTCGTCGAAGAGAGTGAAGGTCATAACTTAGTAGCGGCCTCTTAGTACGGATGGAGGATGCATTTGCCGAGCCAAAGCATGGATTCGTGGTGATCAGGGTCACGCAGCTGGATAAGTGATTGGTGGAAAGCACGTTATCCGGCTTTGGTCTTCCGGCGACGAACCAAGGCAAAACCTGCCGCTTAAGCCGAAGTGCAGAACAATGCATATTCATTGCACGAGGCTACCGAGGCCAATAAAGGGAAAGAGCCCGCGGTGATTGGCCGCGGGCTCTTTTTCGAAACCCGGGATTTCAGCTATTCCCTGCCACAGTACGCAGTTTGCCGGGCAGGAAGTGATAGGGAGGCCAAGGGCCGCTGACCGATACTTCGCAGTTCTTCAACTGCTTGGCTGCGGTGTTGTACCGGTTCTGATACTTTTCCACGCTCTTGTTGTCGATTAGGTGGGCGATGTCGATGAGCATGCCCTCCGGCGCGACCTTCTTGCAGCTGACTTCCTCCTCGAGCGGGTTAAACAGTTTATGGACTTGAACGGATAGTGCCCGGGCCTTGGTCTGGCGTTCGCGCTCGCGGGAGGCCTTTTCCCGGAGTTTGGAGAGATAGTCGCCCCCGACGGTATCTGGCAGTTCAACGTCGATCATGGCCTCGCGCAGCGAACCGTCGCGCACCACCAGCTTGATGTGCATTTCGGACTTGCCGCGGAGTCTCGCCACGCTCTGGCCAAAAGCACGCCGGTTTACCCGCACAGCCTGGCGGAGGGCATCGTCGCTCTCAAAGATAGTTCCGAACTTGAAAGGAAGGACCGTGGAATTGCGGAAGCAGGTACTGACGACTCGTGCGTGCTCGATTGCGGCTTTCTGATCCAACTCACCGGCTGCGTGGTCGTATTCGCTGACGATCACCGCGAATTCACCACTGGGATAGCTAAGAACAGCGGCGCCGTTGACTCCTTGTACACCTTCTAGCAGGAAAGGGCGGCGAGTGCGTGTTCCATTAGGGAGGGTTTGGTGCTCGGTCAAGCAGTACGCGTACCACGCCATGTTTGAACTCTCCGAACCGGGATGGAGGCGGACGAATCCACCTCTTCAGTCGAGTTATTCGCCAAAGCTAGCTACTGCGAGTTTGGAAGTAAGGAACCGGGCGGTACTGGGCTACGTCCCATTATCTGAAAGCGCCTCTATTGGCGCGCCTTCTACTTGCATATTACTTTGGGCATCCCTAAAAATGCAACTTTTTCTTTGCGAAAAGCATCGATCGCTTTCATTTTCCACTGGCAGAATGACTTGCGTGCTCTTTGGCCCGTTCTTGCAAGGCCAGCAACACCACGCGCAGCATTTCATCCCAGGGGGCGGGCTTTCCCGTCCAGATCTCGAATTGCCGGGCGGCCTGATGAACGAACATCTCAATGCCCGGAATGATCTGCGCTCCGCGCTCCTTGGCTATTTTCAACAGCCGCGTCTCGGCGGGATCGTAGACCATATCAAAGACATAACGCGCATTGATCTCTTTCTCCTGAAGAGGGGTATCGCGAGTGTTTCCCATGCCCACCGGAGTCGCGTTGATGATTACGTCGAAGGCCAGTTTCTTCAGATCGGGCCGTTTTACAATCCGCGCTCGGGCCTGATGAGACAGCTTCTTGGCCGCAGCCAGACTGCGGTTGAGGATGTAGACTTCCGACCCTCTTTCTTTCAGGCCAAATACCGCAGCGCGGGCCGCCCCGCCCGCTCCGAGCACCAGGATACGGGCGCCTTCCAAGGTGTTCAGGCGCCGCTCCAAGGGACGGACAATCCCAGCCGTATCGGTGTTGAAGCCGTACAATTTCCCGTCCTGTGCACGGACAACAGTGTTGCACGCCCCAATCTTGGTCGTATGGGAGTCGGTGTTATCCAAATGACTCAGGATCGACTCCTTATAGGGCATGGTCACGCTCAGGCCATGAATGGGAATCTCCTTCACGCAGGTGAGGAGATCTTTGAGAGTCCTGGCGTGTAGCGCGAGGTAAACCGCATTGACGTTTTCACGGCGGAATGCGGCGTTCATGATGGCGGGAGACAACGAATGCGCGATTGGGTCGCCAACCACGGCGTAAACTCGCGTGGCGACATCGACCTGATCGATGCGGTACACGCTGCGCAGTTCCTGCGCAGTGATCTGTCCCGGCGCCGTTTCCTGCCCCACACCTGCCGACGCGAAAGTAAACACGCTCCCGGCCCGGACTCCTAGAACGCGGCTGATCGTACCCTGCTCTCCCATACACATGCCCACCAGCGAATGCCGATCTCCTTGGCGAGCCAGGAACTTGATCATGGTGACGTTATCCGAGAGCGTCGTCGCCGTGCTTACGACCTTATAGAAGTCCGCCGGGAAGGCGAGCATCTTTTCCAAGGTTTCGTCGAGCTTCTTGGTCGCTCGAAAATCGTGAGAAGAGAGGATCAGTGCCGCCCGAGAACGCAGCTTTTGGAGCTGCTCGGGCTTGCACTTCGTGGCCGTTTGCACTTCCACATCAATGAGTTGGCAGCCCGCCGCGGCGGCTTTGTTGAGAATGTCGAGCTGAGACGCGATCGAACCGCGGAACTTGCCCCCGCTTGCCGCTCTTCGGCAAGTAGCAATGACGATCGTCCCGACGTTGCCTTCAAGAAAGCGTTTGATTTTGGGAATCGCCAGCCCGGGACGGGAAAGGTAGTCCAGCCTGAACTCGAGCATGGAGTCGTCGCGAATCAGGGCCTCTGCTTTTTCGACAATTTCGTTCGGATCAAAGCCGGTCACAGCCACGCAGAGGCGGGGCAGGCGATGGGGTAGTAAACGCAGCAGAGACGGAAGAGACGGAGCAGAAGTCATCGTATGCAGAGAGCGAAAGCGGTTCAACCGCACATCGGGATGAACGGCGAATTATTACAGGCAGCTAATTATTTATGCAACAAGGGATTAACAATCCGGCAAAAAACTTCTGCCCATCCGCGTGCCTATCACCCTCGTAACCTTGACCCTCCCTTACCTGCTTGTTACCTTCCGGCTGAAGCCTTTCTTTTCTGGCATTTAACTGGGGAATGGGTACGCCCGAAGGCGGCCTTTTCCGGAGGTAACATGAAGAAAACAGGACTGTTCTTGCTATTGCTGGCCACGGCGGCATGGGGTCAGACCGTCGACCCGAGCGCCTTTCAAGCTCCCGAGGGAACGTCGCCCACGAGCAACAGCTTTCCCATCGAGCGTATTCCGACGCCGACCTACGCCGACCTGTACTGCGCCGGTTTCATCAGCAGACAGATCCTGCCCGACGCCAACTACATCATTGGCGGCATCCATACGCCTACGTCGACCCACTTCCAGCGGGGCGATATCGTGTACCTGCGGGGAAACGGCTATAGCAATGGGGCCGAGTACGAGATTGTGCGCGCGCTGCGCGATACCAACGAGTACGAAGTCTTTCCGGGGCAGGCAAGGCTGCTGAAGCGAACAGGCCAGCCTTATCAGGAAGTGGGGCGTGTCAAGGTCATCGATATGCGCACCAAGGCAGCGATTGCGCAGGTCGAATACTCTTGTGACGGCATCGCCCCGGGCGATACTGCGATTCCGTTCGCCGAGAAACAGCAGATCCAGCCTCATGGGCCAGTCCGCTTCGACCGATTCCTCGCAGCCAGCAATAGAGTGTCCGGCCGGATCGTCATGGGCAAGGACTTTGATTCCGCGATGGGCACCGGGCATAAGCTGTACATGAACATCGGATCGAATCAGGGCGTGAAGATCGGCGACTATTTCCGCGCGGTGCGTAGCTACGAATCGGACTTGGATGACCCGGTCGATTCGCTGTCATTCCGGGCAGCGCTGGCCGAAGACACCCAGAAGAAAATGCCTTCCTTCGACCCGCAGCTGTTTGAGAAGGAAAATGGCCCGGTCATTCACGTACGCGATCTACCGCGGCGCGCAGTCGGCGAAATCGTGATCATCGGCGTCACTGACACGACCGCCACTGGCATGGTCGTCTTCGCCATGGAGGATGTGCACGCGGGCGACGATGTGGAACTGGATCAGGTCAACTAGGATATCACTCAGCCTTTGCGAGCCCGGGGACGGGAAACGTCCCCGGTTTTATTTGGGTGAACACGGAGCATCCCCAGCTTCAGCCAGATGATTTTTCCCCGAACACTTCGGCAGTGAACGCTTCAATTACCGCCCCCCTCCGCCAGGCGTCGGCAGGCAGGCCCGCTTTGCGGCAGGTCTGCTCCAGGAACATCACTCGATCCCAATCGCGCTCCGTCGGCACTTGGGGCAGGAGAAGCCCGCGATTTCCGGCCATGCTGATGAGTAATCCGTGACGCCCAACTTCGACTTCCTCAGGCGCGATCGGTCGAGGCGGTGAGAGGATGCTGAGTTCAATCTCCAACTGGCGCGCTTCTTCGAGCGTCACGGGGTAAAACCGCGTGTCTTCGAACGCGGCGGCGCGGGCGGTATCGATCACCGCGCGATACACAGAGCTCACAGGCAGAACGTAACCGACACAACCGCGGAGTTCTCCGTGCAAATACAGGGATGTGAACGCGCCACGCAGCTCCGCCAAGTGCGGCGTTGGCGAATCCAGGGACGTCTCACGACCTTCGAGTGCGGAAATAATCGACTCGTGGGCTACCTGCAGCAGCAGAGTTCTCTCCTCAGGCGAAAACTCACCCTGTTCCACGGCAATCGGACTAGGTGGAGGCAGCGACATCACGGTCGGCCTGCGGGGGAGATACTGGCTTTCGGCGGCGGCTCAGAATGAAGGCGCGGCGGCGGCGCTTCACGACTCGCCGGTCGATCTTTGACCAGAATGCAACAAAGTAATCAATTCCCGACACTAGTGATACGCACACCGTAAACCAGATCGCCACGTACGCAATCCAGTGCACGGGGAAGATGTAATGCCCATAAATCGGCCATTCTTTCCAACGATGGTCCAGGATCACCGCAACTACGGAAACAATCTGCACGACCATCTTGAACTTGCCTAGATTGCTGGCTTCAATCGTGAATCCTTCAGACGCTGCAATTGATCGCAAGCCGCTGACGAAGAACTCGCGTCCAATCACAACAATCGCCACCCACGCTGGAACCAGGGTGGGGTTGATCTGGACCAGGACGATGAACGCCGCGGCGATCAAGAGCTTGTCCGCGATTGGATCCAGCAGAATTCCGATCGTCGTGATCTGATCGCGTTTCCGCGCCAGGTATCCGTCGATTCCATCCGTCATCGCGGCGGCTATGAACAAGGCTGAAGCAAGAAGCTCTTTCTCCCCTGTCACGCTGCTGAAATGAGAGCTGGAAAGAATCCATACCAGCAGAGGAATACTGCAGATACGGCTCAGCGTGATGGAGTTGGGCAGGTTCACACTCTGGGCAGATCCGGGGGCCAGCCGGCTACCACGTCGATTATCCTCCACGCGGGAGGGGAACGCAATGCACGGGAGACCCTAACGAGCGCTTTTGCTCAAGCGTCGTTTTGGACAACGGCCCAGTGAATGATCGGAGACAACGCGTTGTCTTCGCCACGTTGCGAAACTCCAAGGAACCCACCCATTACCTCAACCTTCGTCCTGGACTTATCGGGAAATTGCACCGTAACCGGCACACGAGAGAGTCCGCTCGGAAAATGTCGTGGCGGTACTCCCTGGCCGCAAAAATATGATTCGAAGTCGTTGGGAGCAACCAATTAGTTCGAGTCTCGGCCAGAACATAATTGCGCCGACATGCCGGCGAGTCATGGAGTCCAACATCCGCCCTTGCAGAGGGGTCGTGCACTGGCGGAGCTGAGAACAAATAAGGGAACAGATCGCCAATCCAACCGGAGACCAGCTCGGCTCCGTAGGTCGGTTGAGGCTTGTAGATGGCCTGCCAGAATTCAAGATCGGGTTCTCCGTTTGCGGTAGCTACAAACTCGTCCAATATTGGCGCGAGTCTGGAGGTCCACCAATCGAGGTCGTAAGTTGCTAACACCTCGATTCGGTCCCTTATGCGCTGCCAATCTTCTACGGTGCCCTGGAGGGTAACTTCGGGAATGCCGCATACACTACAGATCTCGTATTGAAGATAACGCTGGTAAGTATCCATGAGCGCTATTTCACACGCGGTTTTGACCTCAGGAGTGGGGTCGAAAATTCGCACAGTAGAGTCTCGTGGAGGACGGGATTGGAATTCTCTCGCATCAAGCCTGAGAAGCTGGACATGAAAGACGGCCACAAATCCGGGGCTAGCCAGTCAGTGCTTATACAAAGTTCTTTCTTTCCTTCATGACGCACGAGGCGATGCCGCAGACTTTCAGTGTTCTCCAGCACGTGATGGGCGAATCCCTGAACAATGGTGAGCCAGATGCAATCCGGGGTAAGCACGAGTGGACGGTGGTCGCTGAATGCGATGTGGGCAGATTGGATCAACGGATGAAGAAATGTCTGTGATCTCGCAAGGAAGTGGGTGGGAGGATGCAATCCGGGCTCCGGAATTGCGCGCATTGCCAGACGCCCGGGCCTCCGCGGACCCTGTGGAGTCAGCTTTTGAATATACCCTTCAGGAGCAATGGCTGGGATCTGAGGATCGGGCATGATCGGACCTCAAGGCCAGAAGTCGAATCAACCGGGGCCGACTGCGATCTTCGTCTTACTTTGTTGGAGTTTTGGCTTGTTTGGCGATGATCAGATCTTTGATCTTGTCGTAGGTCGCCTGCGGAACAATCTTCTTCTGCACGAGCTCGTTCTTCGCCCGATATGGACGGCCATCGATGATCTTCTGCGAATAAGCATCGCCGATCCCGGGCAGTTCCTTCAGCTGATCTTTCGTGGCCGAGTTGATGTCGAGTTTTTCGGTAGCGGCTTTAGCGGCAGCTGCCGGACTGCCCGAGGGGGCAGGATTCGCTTGCGCTGATGCCATCCCGCTCACCAGCGAAAGTGCAAAGACCAGAACTGCGATTTGCGCCATCAACTTTCGTTCGACAGCATTCATGGAGATCTCCTTTGGGAAGACTTATGCGTAAATTCCGCGCTGGCGGATCGTGTACGCCACGCGGTCGATCGCGAGCATGTAGGCGGCGATTCGGTTGTTGACCCGGTGCGTGTCTGCGTAACGGACCACGTCGTCAAACGACGACTTCATAATCGTCTCCAGTTGCTCGTTCACCACGGATTCCTTCCAGAAGTATCCCTGACGGTCTTGGACCCATTCGAAATAAGACGTGGTCACGCCACCAGCGTTGGCGAGAATATCGGGAATGACGAACACGCCTTTATCGGCGAGCACATCATCGGCGGCGGAGGTAGTCGGCCCGTTCGCGCCCTCTGCCAGAACGCGGCATTTCACCCGATCGACGTTGCGGCTGGTGATGACATTTTCGGTCGCGGCGGGAATCAGGATCTCGCACTCGGTCACCAGCAAGTCCGCGGAATCGGCCTTGTCCGCGCCCGGGAATCCATGGACCGTGCCATTTTTCTGGCGGAATTCCACGAGCGATTTCAGATCGATGCCGTTCTTGTTGTAGAGCCCTCCCCCAACTTCCGCGATGCCCACTACTTTGTATCCAGCTTCGTGCATCAGTTGCGCGGCATTCGAACCGACGTTGCCGAAACCCTGCACGATGACCCGTGCGCGATTGCGATCAATATTCAGCTTTTTGCAGGCCTCGTCGCACACGATCATGACGCCTCGGCCAGTCGCTTCCCGCCGACCACGGGATCCGCCGATGTTAATGGGCTTACCTGTTACGACGGCGGTTACGGTTTGGCGCATGTGCATGGAGTAGGTGTCCATCATCCAGGCCATGACCTGTTCGTTGGTGTTGACGTCAGGCGCTGGAACGTCTTTCTCCGGGCCGATGAATTCAATTAACTCCGCTGTGTAGCGGCGGGTCATTCGCTCGACTTCGCCCATCGACATCTTGTGGGGATCGCAGATTACGCCGCCCTTTGCGCCGCCGAACGGGATGTTCACCACCGCACACTTCCAAGTCATCCAGCTGGCCAGGGCGCGGACCTCATCGAGCGTCACGTCTGGCGCATAGCGAATGCCCCCCTTGGCGGGACCTCGTGCAATCGAGTGCTGTACGCGGAATCCGGTGAACACTTCGAGATGGCCATCATCCATCTGCACCGGAATGTGAACCGTAATCTCGCGGTTGGGATACCGAAGCACTCGCCACAAGCCTTCATCGAGATTCAGCTTTTGGGCGGCCAGATCGAAGCGCGCGCGTTGCGATTCCCACGGATTAGTCTCTTTATCCACGTGCGGAGGAGTCGTCATCGTCGTCATGAAAATAGTCTCCGGAATAATGGCAGATGAGGGAATGCCCTGCTCTGTCTGGGTCGTTTCTGAGGAAAACTGGGCAAACGCTCAGAGTATATGGGGGCGGATGGCGGGGTGGCAAGTTACGGAACCACCACTGGAAACGTATCGGGCGCCTTGCTCGGCCGCAAGGAACTTGCAACACAGCTCTGTCATGTAACTCTTGAGAATGACTTAGTTTGAATAGTTAGAAAAGGCTGTCTCCTGAAAGCGCGCGTTTTCACCGGTGCGTCGTCTGCCACGAGTTCTGTTCCACGGAGATCCCTGTCTTCGCCTGAAAAACGGCAGGAATTTCAAATGAGCCCGGTACTTAGCCCTGTCGGCACTCTGGGGGACTTCGGTCACATGCTTTCTTTGACGATCCTGTTTAAGCCCTGATAAACTCTTAATTTAGCCAGCCATTGCTATTATCTAGAAGGGAAGTCCGTGCGCGCAGAAACCCGCCATCATTTAAAACAAGACGCTTTTAGCCGAGTAACAATTGGCGCCGCCGAGAAGACCGCCGATTGGACGGTCGAGCATCGGACCACACTCATCATTGCCGCCATCGTTGCGGTCGTCGTGATCGGCGGAGTTATCGGAGCCTGGTACTACTTGAACGAGCAGGACCAGAAGGCAAGCCTCGATCTCTCGATTGCTGTTCGCACGATGGATACCCAGCTGCGGCCTGCCGGAAGTCCCGAACAGCCGGACTTCCCTACATTCACCTCGGCCAAGGAGCGGGCTCAAGCGGCCCAAAAGCAGTTTCAGGCCATCGTCGACAAGTACCCTCACACCCGCTGTGCGGACATGGCTCACTATTTCTTGGGCGTCACCGCGCAGACATTGGCAGACAATGCGGCCGCCGAGCAGCACTTTAAACAAGTCGCGTCCGTTGGCAATCGCGATCTCGCGTCCGTCGCCAAGGACGCTCTGGCTGCGCTCTATGGCCAGACGAACCGTACCAAAGAGGCCGTGGCGCTTTATCAGGAACTGATCAAGAAGCCAACCGCCTCAGTCAGCCAGGTTACGGCGCAACTGCAATTGGCTGAGCTCTATCAGAATTCCAACCAACCGCTCGATGCCAAGAAAATGTACGAGCAGATCAAGAAAGAAAACCCCGGCAACGAGGCCGCGGAGATCGCGAATCAGAAGCTGGCCCAGCTGAAGTAAGGATTTAGGGACTAGCAGGGCCACCTGCTAGTCCCTAAACCCTAGCCCTAACCCCCAACCCCTGCTCCCTGATACCATATTCTGCGATTTCCAAATCCAACCAACCGGACCCCCATGGCCGATCTCACACTCCGCGTTAACGGAAGTGAAAAGAAAATCTCTGTCCCACCTGAAACGCCTCTCCTCTGGGTCTTGCGCGACACGCTGGAGCTGACCGGAACCAAATTCGGGTGCGGTGCCGGGTTATGTGGCGCTTGCACCGTGCATGTTGATGGGAGCGCGATTCGTTCGTGCTCTACGCCGGTCTCGCAGGTCTCGGGCAAAAGCGTAACCACGATCGAAGGACTCGGCGCGAACGGACTACACGCTTTGCAACAGGCGTGGGTCGAGGAAGAAGTTCCCCAGTGCGGCTACTGTCAAACAGGGCAGATCATGTCGGCCGCGGCACTACTCGCGAAATCGCCAAACCCGACAGATGACCAGATCACGCAAGCAATGAATGGAAATCTCTGCCGCTGTGGCACCTATGAGCGAATCCGCAAAGCAATTCACCGGGCGGCCGGCAAGGGGGGTGCCCGATGACCCCACTTTCACGGCGGGAATTTGTAGGGGCCGGAATTGCTGCCGGCGCGGGTCTCATGATTGGCTTCTATCTTCCTCATAAAAACGAGTCGCGCAAGGAATTCTCCCCGAACGCCTATCTGCGGATTACGCCAGACAATAAGGTCACCATTGTGGTTGCGCGATCGGAAATGGGGCAAGGCGTTCGCACCGCGCTGCCCATGATCCTCGCCGAAGAACTTGAGGCAGAATGGAAACAGATCGAAATCGAGCAGGCTGGGGCAAGCACGTTCTTCGGGGATCAAACCACGGGCGGCAGCGCCAGCATCCGCACCACGTGGGACCCGATGCGCAAAGCCGGCGCGATCGCGCGCGAGATGTTGATCTCCGCCGCAGCATTGACGTGGGGTGTGCCACGATCGTCCTGCACAGCCGAGACCGGCCACATCAAGCACGCCGCTTCGAATCGAAGCCTGAGTTATGGCGAACTCGCAAGTAAAGCAGGAACCTTGCCCATCCCCGCCGATGTCCCCCTGAAGCAGAGCAAAGATTACAAGATTGTCGGACAGCGGCTGCGGCGCCTCGATTCTCCCGCCAAGGTGACCGGCGAAGCCGTCTTCGGAATCGATCTGCGCATTCCCGGCATGAAGTATGCCGTGCTGTCGCGGTGTCCCATGATTGGCGGGAAAGTTTCCAGCTTGGACGATAAGGATTCCAAGAAGGTCAGGGGCGTCAGCTATGTCGGCAAAATCGGCGATTCGGCTGTGGCCGTCGTCGCCGACAGCGTCTGGGGCGCGATTGAAGGACGCCGCGTCCTGTCCGTCAACTGGGACGAGGGGCCCAATAAGGATCTGAACACTGCAGCAGTCGCGGCATCAATGAAGCAAGCGGCGTCGAAAAAGGGCGTGAACCTGTACTCCGCGGGCGAGCCCGCCAAAAGTTCAGGACGGCACATCTCCGCCGAGTATTCCCTGCCCTTTATGGCGCATGCTCCCATGGAGCCGGGAAACTGCACCGCTCATTTTCAGGGCACCCTCTGCGAGTTGTGGGCGCCCACCCAGGTTCCCCAAGATTGCCGTGACTCGGTGGCCACGGCTGTAGGTCTCGATCCCGATCAAGTCAAAGTAAATGTAACGCTGATGGGCGGAGGATTCGGCCGCCGCCTGGAGCATGATTACGCGGTGGAAGCAGCCCTCGTTTCCAAGGTGGTCAGCGCTCCCGTGAAAGTTGTCTGGACGCGTGAAGACGACATGCGATCGTCGACCTACCGCCCGGCAAGCCTGCATCAACTCAGCGCGACGCTCGATGGATCAGGTTACCCAACTGGTTTGACCCACCGCATCATAGCTCCCTCCATCAGCGGACAAAAGGGGCAGCCGGTGCCGAATGGCGTAGATCCCGATTTGCCCGATGAAGCCGGTCCAGTCTATGGGATTCCAAATTATCTGATCGAGTATGTTCTGACCGAAACTCCCGTGCCGCTCGGCTGGATGCGCTCCGTTTACGCGCTGCAGGCGGCATTTGCGCTGGAAGGTTTCATTGACGAACTCGCTGTCGCGGCGGCAAAAGATCCCCTGAAGTACCGCCTTCAACTTTTGAGCAAGGATCAGGATCTGGCCTATTTCACCACGACGTGGCACACCGCGCGCATGCGCGGCGTACTACAACTCGCTGCGGAAAAATCAGGATGGGACAAGCCGCTTCCTCCTGGGCGCTTCCGAGGGGTTGCGTGCTTCGGATGCTTTCAGTCGTACATGGCCGAAGTCGTCGAGATCTCGATGGAGAATGACCAGCCTCGCGTCCATCGCGTAGTGGCTGCGGTGGATTGCGGACAGGTCGTGAATCCCACGATTCTCGAACAGCAGATCCAGGGCGGAATTGTGTATGGTCTTGCGAATGCCCTGCGCGCCAAGATCACGATCGAGAAAGGACGAGTTGTGCAGGGGAACTTCGATGACTACGCCCCTCTGCGCATGGAGGAGACTCCGACAGTCGAGGTGTATGCCGTACCGAGCCAGGAGGCGCCCACAGGAATCGGGGAACCATCGGTGCCGCCGATTGCGCCCGCAGTATGCAACGCAATTTATGCCGCTACGAAAAAGAGAATCCGGGCCTTGCCCATTCTGAATTCGTAGCTCCGGCTTCCCGGCAGGCTGTCCCGAGAGCGCCGCCGACAGCTTCGCAGTAGCGACTAGAAGATCGGAAAAGCAACGCCGGATCTGGACCATGAGGCTGTCAACGGCCTCGGACTGAAAATGCCGTAGCGACAACCTACCTGCAGCCTCGTGACTCGCCGGAGCTTTTCTGCCGGGCGCGGTGTCTAAGGGAACGGTACCTCTTCGCTTTCGTTTGCGCGCATCGTCGTCACGTCGATCCTACTGCTGGGGGTTCACCATGCTCGAAGCTGCGCAACTCACCAAGCGATATTCGTCTTTACCCGCTGTGCAGGATCTATCGTTCCGATTAAACGCTGGACAAGTTCTGGGCTGTCTCGGTCCTAACGGATCCGGCAAAAGTACAACCGTCAAGATGCTGACCGGGCTGCTCGAGCCCTCGCGAGGAGTCGTTCGATTTAATGGGCGACCGATTCAGGAAGACTTGGCTTCTTATCGCACGCATCTGGGCTACGTTCCAGAAGAGGCTCATCTCTACCCTTACCTGACGGGTTGGGAATATCTGGAGATGATCGCTACGTTGCGGGGAATGGATCGCGACGGAATGCTCGTGAAAATCGATTCCTTGCTGCAACTCTTATCCCTGCATACGGCGCGGCATGCCAGCATAGGAACATATTCAAAAGGGATGCGGCAGCGAATTCTTCTAATCGCGGCTCTGATGCATGATCCGGAGATCTTCATTTTTGACGAACCGTTATCCGGGCTCGATGTCACCTCTGCGCTGATTTTTAAGAACCTTGTGCAGACGCTCGGTCGTGCTGGCAAACTCGTTTTTTACTGCTCGCACGTGCTGGAGGTCGTGGAGAAGGTTTGCACTGATGTGCTGATCCTGCGCAAAGGTGAGGTCATTGCACACGATTCGGTTGCGAACGTCGGGAAAATCCTCGGACAGTCACTCGAAAACACGTTCCTCCACCTCGTCGATAACGTCGACACGATGCATGTCGCGCATGACATTGTCCAAGTCATGAAGGCGGCCTGACATGATCCGCGATTTCGCTCGTCAGGAATGGGAATACCATCGCGAGCGTCCCTTGGGGAAGCTAGTGCAGCTGTTTGTCGAGCGCATCTTCCGCGGTGGCGGAGATACGGATGCTGAGGGACTCGATCTCGGCGTCGGACTGGTTCTCACCTTGTTGGCGATTCCGGGTGGATTCGTCTCGGTGTTCCTGTTTGACAAATACGGATCCCTGCTGCAGTGGTTGCGCGGGCACACCCATGTCGACGCTCTGTCGATTGCATTTCCGGACGAGTACTTTTTCATCGTGCTTTCCATGACCGTCACTGGAGCGATCACTGTCTGGCGTTGGGACGCAATCTTTCCCGATCGCCGCGACTACATGAACCTGGCGCACCTGCCGGTCGCAACCCGTACCATCTTCTTGGCCAATCTTCTGGCAATCGTATTCCTCGTCGGATTGGTGGCTGTGGATGTCAACGCGGCCTCGTGCGTCCTGTTCCCGATGGTCGTGTCGGCCTCTCAGGGAACGCTCCTGTTCTTCTTAAAGTTCGCTGCGGTACATGCGATGGGCGTGCTGCTCTCCAGTCTCTTCTCTTTTCTGGCCGTGTTCGCAATTTTGGGCTTGCTGATGGCGATGCTGCCTCCCCCGCTCCTTCGCCGGGTGTCAACCTACGCGAAGGGTATGGTCGTGATCTATTTGGTCACACTGCTATGCACCAGCTTCGCCATCCCTGACCTGCTGCAGCGAGTAAGAGGACCACAGCCATGGTGGACCCTCCTTTTCCCATCCTGCTGGTTCGTCAGTTTGTGTCAATCACTGCGAGAGCGCACCAATCCAGCGATGGCTGAACTGGCGAAGTTCTGTATCCCGGGGCTCGCAGTCCTGGCGATTTTCGCCTTTTGTGCCTACGCGATCGGTTACCGCCGGCATTTTGTGCGGATTCCAGAAACCACCGAGGGAGCCGCCATCATCCATGGGTCAGGGCTGTGGCGCTGGAGACTCCTCGAGCGGATGATTCTGCCGACACCCTTTCAACGGGGGTGCTTCCGTTTTGTCGAAACCACATTGCTACGAAGTGAAGCTCATCGACTCGTAGTGACCGGTGTTACAGGGTTGGCGCTGGTGCTCGCTTCGCAGGCCTTGATGCATGCTTTTGAAGGCGGAAAGTTGGCGCGGCAAGCTTCGATGACATCCGACGCCCTTTCCATTCCATACATTCTCTCGTTTCTGCTGGTCGTCGGGTTGCGAACAGTATTTGAGATTCCCGCAGATTTGCGAGCGAACTGGATATTTCAATTGATGCTCGATCCGAATCACCAGGAATGCGAACCACTGGCAAGAAGGGTTATTTTTTGTTCCGTCTTACCTTGGATCTTAATCATTACTTTCGCGGTTTATTTCTATGTCCAAAACTTTGCCGTAGCTATGCTCCACACGACCGTGGTGGCGATCTGGGCCTGCTTACTCACAAACCTGGTGCTGGTTCGTTTCCGGAAAGTGCCATTTACCTGTAGCCCACCGGTGTTCCAACAACATTCCATCGTGATCCTGATCGCACTTTGTTTCGGTTTCCTCGTTTACGCAGGATCGACGGCAGAGTTCGAATCCTCGGCCTTGACTGAGCCCATCCGGATGCTAAGCCTGATACCAGTTACCGTGGTGGCCTGGTACATTCCGCATTATCTAGGGAAAAACACCATCGACTTGGACAAACGTTTGATCTTTGAAGAGGCAACCACGCGAAGCGTGGAACTGTTGCAGCTAAGCGAGTAGGAAATTCGACGGAACCCGTAAAAAATCGATTTTGTCGGTTGACACGGGCCCTTTCCCTGTCGCAAAATTTCGCCCGTTAGGAAGGAGGCTATGCCGAATACCAGCCCGTTGACCTTGTCGTCTGCTCAATTCGGCAGTGTGCTCCGATTCATTGGAGTAGCTGCATTCCTGCTGGCCGCATTCATGGCATACCCGTTGTCAGCCGAAGATTCCGGCTCCTACCGCTTTCAGAATGTCGTGATTGGCGGTGGAGGCGGCTTCATCCCAGGCATCGTCTTCAGCACAGCCCAACCCGGCCTCGTGTATGCCCGGACCGACATCGGCGGCGCCTACAGGCTGGATCCGCCATCCGGCCGATGGATTCCTCTCCTTGACTAGATCGCCTTCCCTGACTGGAACCTCAGCGGCGTCGAGAGCATTGCCATCGACCCGCGCGATCCCGACCGTGTGTACCTCGCAGTTGGAACCTACACGAATGAGTGGTCGAGCCAGAACGGGGCAATCCTCCGCTCTGATGATCAGGGGCGCACGTTCCGCAGGTTTGACTTGCCCTTCAAAGTCGGAAACAACATGCCTGGCCGCGGCATGGGAGAGCGCCTGGCCATTGATCCAAACAACACTCGCGTTCTCTATCTGGGAGCTCGCAGCGGACACGGGCTGTGGCGCAGCGTGAACGCGGGTGAAACCTGGTCACAGGTCGCGAGCCTCCCTGACTCTGGCCCGTACCACGAGCCCTCAGGCGGTCCTTCCGACACTTACGACAATGATCCAATCGGTGTGGTCTGGGTAACTTTTGATGTGCGCACGACCGTGAGCGTCGGCCACAAGACGGTCTCGCAGAATATCTATGTTGGGGTGGCGGACCCTGCGAACAGCCTGTGGCATAGCGGCGATGGCGGGCAAACCTGGTCCCCAGTCATCGGCCAGCCAACCGGAGTCATGCCGCACCATTGCAAACTCGCATCCACCGGCATTCTGTTTCTCAGCTACAACAACAACGCCGGTCCCTACGACGGCTCGGCCGGCGATGTATGGAAGTACGACACCGGTTCGGGCACCTGGACGATCATCACGCCGCCTGCGTCGCCTCTCAACGGGGGATACGGCTTCGGCGGCTTGACGGTCGATGCACAGAATCCCAGCACGATTGTGGTTGCCACTCTCAACCAGTGGTGGCCCGACACCCAGTTCTTGCGCAGCCTCGATGGCGGACAGATCTGGAACCTGATCTGGAACGTAAGCTTCACCAATCCCGCGGGATGGCCTCCATATGTTGTTCCGAACTACGCTTGACTATGCGTCAGTCGCGCCCTGGCTCACCTTCGGCGCAACCCCGGCGAATTGCACCGAGACAGGAACCGCGAATGGCCTGTGTCCGCAGCCTACGCCCAAGTTAGGCTGGATGGTCGAGTCGCTCGAGATCGATCCGTTCAATTCCAATCGCATGTTTTACGGCACTGGCGCCACCATGTACGGCACAAATAACTTCACGGCGTGGGATAGCGGCGGCGTGGCCAACATCTCCGTAGCCGCAGTGGGAATCGAAGAAACCGCGGTGCAGGACCTGATCAGTCCTCCAGCCGGCACGGCTCATCTCATCAGTGCAGTCGCCGACAACGGTGGTTACACGATAACGATCTGAGCGCCCCGAGCGTGATGGACGGGAACCCGGTGTTCACTACCGGCAACAGCCTCGATTACGCAGAACTGAATCCGAGCTTCATCGTTCGTGTGGGAAGCGGCGGAACAAACGGGGCGAACATTGGCGTCTCTTCCGACGGCGGACAAACTTGGACTCCGGGCACCAGCCCCTCGGGCGCTTTCGGGCGGAACAGTCGCCGCGTCGTGTGGAGTTCCGGATCAGGAGTCTTCTTCTCGATTGACAATGGGACTACTTGGACCCCGTCCACGGGCGCACCGGCCCGGGCAAGCGTGCGCTCCGATCGCGTCAACCCGCTGAAGTTCTACGCCTTCGCGAATGGCACGTTCTATATCAGCACCGATGGCGGCCGGACATTCGCGGCCACGGCAGCGAACAACCTGCCACCAGCCGGCACTTCCGCACAGTTCAAGGCAACCCCCGGCCGCGAGGGCGACATCTGGCTTGCGGGGGGAGCACAACAACCGTGTACGGCATCTGGCATTCGCTGGATGGCGGCAATTCATTCCGGAAGCTGTGGAATGTCGACGCGGCCAGCACGATCGGCTTCGGCAAGCCCGCTCCTTGGCGCAAGTATCCCTCGTTATACAGCAGCGCCGAAGTGCGAGGCATGTGGGGCATTTATCGCTCCGACGATGCCGGACTTAGCTGGACGCGAATTAATGACGCTCGCCACCAATACGCACTGACCAACCAAACCATCACGGGTGATCCGCGAATCTACGGACGCGTGTATTTCGGTACCAACGGCCGCGGAATCATTTACGGAGACCCGAACGGAGATTGAGTCGGCAAAATAATGTTCGTGTGTCATCCTGAGGCGCGTTTTTTTTGCGCCGAAGGACCTTAAGCCCTCGGTTCGCAGCAATGGCGATTCCGCGGACTGCATAGGTCCTTCGGGCCGCAAATGACGCCCCCTCAGGATGACAAAAATTCAATTCGCTTGCGCACACCACACACTACCTTCGCTGGGCGAATACCGACAACTCCAACTAAGCCCGTTGGGATCCTGCTTTCCATAACCCCAAACGCGGAAATAGGGAGTTTTCTCTTCGAGTCGCGAGCCTTCCACAAACACATGATCGTTCTCGCGCAACGTCGGCCGCAACTCAACATCCACCACCCTCTGGATCAAGCCGGCAGCGTAGAGCAGCACAGGCTCCACTGATGACGACGCTGCGAACACCAGAGCCCGCGAGGTTTTCTTTTCGAAGTATTGCATGACAACGAGGAAGTCATTGTTCGACCAAGCCACGGCTGCAATCCCAGATAGTCGCAAAAGCTTCCGCGATCGCCCCGTCGTCAACTCGGTCAACCACAGTGAGTGAGATGCTCCAACCAGTTCTCCCGCAGAACTTTCTGGTGCACGTCGCGCACCTCAAATCGTCCATCGGGTGAAACCGGACGTCCGGCCTTGGGAAACATCGAGAATGGTCGCCGCATGGACGTGAACCGCCACGCAGCTAGTGAAAAGAGCGAGCCAGTATGCATCCCGGACAAGTCGCATGGTTCCTGCACTATTCCATTCCGGGAGCGGTTCCAAGATGGTGATTCTAAGCACATCCGGCGTTACGTTCGTGTGACATCGAACTTGACCGCCGGGGGGCGGTTTCGTCGAAATTTCGGCCTTCTGTCGGTAGTCCTTCGTTACACCGCGCGGGCTTCCTACCTAGTATTCGTGCATTCGGCAGCAGAACCTGGCTGCCGCTTTGAATCGACAAGTTTTTCGTTAACAACCCTACGAGTCCTATCAATTCTTATCCAGGAGGAGTGTACCTATGTCGCGAAAACGAATCACAGTAGGTCTTCTGATCGTCCTGATGGCGCTACTGGTCGGATCAGCTTTTGCTCTGTCAAACGTCAGTTTGATACTTGGAACGATTCCCCAGTACGACTTTGGCCTAGCCGGACCCGGATACCCGGTGCCCGGCACGGTGCAAATCCATGTCTTCGCGATGAAGCCTGGAGATAGCATTCCGTGGCATTTCCATAAAAGCGTGAGCTATGTCGTTCTCGCGCACGGCAGCATAACGGAGGAGCACCTGGTGGGAGCAGACCACTGTGAATCTGAGGCGTTTACGAAGGGAAGCGCGTTCGTCGAGTCCCCCGGGGAAATACACACCGTGACGAACACGGGAAGCGACACTGCCGTGATCTGGTGGGCAACGGTGTTCCCGAAGAGCGATGGGATCGTTCAGTTCGCGCCCGGGTTCAAAGTCGGAGGAGTTTATCCCGTACCGGCACCGAATTGCGGCGCACTGTAGCGAGCAGTGGCCAGATCGCGCGGTTGAGACGCGGAAGCCCCCCTTCACTAAGCGTAACTACCAATGAGGTATAGGGAGATAAGGGGCGAGACCGGACGTTCCCCGGCTTTTTCACTGCACTAACCGGCGCAGTCAAAAACTGGGAACGTCCCGCACTTCCCTACAGCTTTCCGCGCGTTTGCACTCATCTCCAGCCACCTTGCCTCTGGCAGACGCCCCAGTTTCGCTCACTGGCAGTTCTCCTAGTTTGACAACCCCAAAGACTGTGCTTTTCTCGTTGGAAAGGGAGAGAACTGTGAGATCGTATGCCGACGGCGTCTTGACCGTTGTCTCAGGATTTTTGGTTTCGGAGGTACCATGCTGAGATACGTTGCGCTAATCCCATTCTTAGTCGCCGGCGTATGCGCGCAGACGGCGAATCCAGCCGTCGCAGCTTCGCAACCCCTCATCGTCCTGATCGGACCGCCGCTTAGCGGGAAAACCACCTTTGCCGACGCGATCGCCACCAATTACGGCATTCCGAGCATTTCGATCGAAGATCTCATCCGCGATAACGCCGTCGAACTCGATCGACTGCGAGGGCAAGGAGTCTCGCTGGCTGAGATGCGTTACGATCCAGCCATGAGCCGCTACCTGCGAGAGCGCTTGAAGACCGCCGACTTAAGTCGCGGGCTCACGCTCGATGGCTACCCCGCAACGCTGGTTCAGGCCGAAGACCTGTCCAAGATGTTCCCGGATCTGAAAATGAAACTGATTGCGCTGCGACTGCAAGTGCCCGACGACACGATCCGCAAAAGGGCCCAAACGACGGGGCGCCAGAGCGATCACCCTGAGATCCTTGAACAGCGCATCAAGGATTACCATCGCGAAATGGACGCGATCTCCTACTACTTCCCTAACGCCAAGGTTGTCGATATCGACGCCAGTCACCCGGAAGCGCAGACCTGGAAAAAGATTCAAATGGCCCTCAACAACGCCGGGCTTAAGTCGGTGACCAAGTAAGGCCAACCGCAAGCATGGGCCACTTGCGACGCCACTGAAGTCAGGCCTCGCCCGCAACTTATCTGCGCCCATCGTTTAGTTCGCTACCCTGCATCATCCAGCGTCCGGCGGTTGCTGCATCGCGGACAGTAAGACATTTTAATTCTGAGGGTTAGCTCTCTGATGCCGGCGTTCGATTGCGCTCCATAGGTCTACTGAACGACAGATGAAAGCAGGGATAACGCTTCGTGCTTGCCCTTTCCCGATGTTAGGAACGCGCATAGCTGGCGGCGGGCAGCACAAACGAACTCGACGTGACGTGTCTTTGTAACGAATCGGTGTGATTTTGCACAATCAAGGCAGCGGCGCGTTCAATGGAGGTCAAAGCGATGGCTCAAGCACAGATCACACCAGTGTTAGATTCGATGTCCGATCCGGGTGCAGTGAAGATCGCAACCAAACCTCTGATGGGGAAAAGTTCCCGTCATGAGCGCCTCCATACGGAGATTCCGAATTTTCCCCGGATGGTAGATGATGCCGTTTTGCTCCTGACTTATGCTGCGGAAACGGGCACGGATATCGATGCGACCACCAGGACAACCATTCTGAACGCAAAGGCTACCGCTAATGCGGATTGGAATTATGCCGACGCAGGAAATTTGCTTGCGGCAATCTCGGTTCTTACCGCGAAGCTGAAGGTGACGGCAGCCAGTTTGAGGGCCTCAAGAGGCGATCGTGGGAATCCCGACATTAAGAGCCTACGAAGATGGACCCTGATACTGGCAGTGCCGATTATCGTGTTTTCCGTCCTGAGTTTTGTATCTTCCTCCATCTCGACCACGATGCGCACCGACATTACCAACGCGAATGAACTTCTCGTAAAGTTGCGCGCAGAGCTTGGCACTCCAGCAGCACCAAGCGCCGGAACACCCGATAAGCCGGCATTACCTCAGGGATTGAATGAGGGCGACGTTCTCACGCAGCTTCAGTCATACGCGTCCACGGTGAGAGCGATTGACGCCCAAGCAAGGCAATTGAACTGGTTCGTTCTGAAAACCGAGCATGATCCATTTGCAAAGCTTCGGTGGAACCGGAAATTCAGCGACCAGGAACGACAAACGAATCAGGAAAAGCTGAACAATATGTTCCAACTTCCCGTCGGACTGGAGAACATGCCTGCGGCCCTGGACAACGTGACCGCCACGTACCAACACGTACGGTCGTTCGCACAGGATATCCTTGCCTTGGTTTCGGTCTACTACGGAGCCGTAACGGCTTGCTTGTTACCGATTCTGTACGCACTCCTGGGAACCTGTGCATTTCTCTTGCGCAACGTTGAAGAGGAGTTAAGAACGTTAACGTTCGTGCCGTCATCGAGGACGAACTGGGCGCGTTTTCTCATTGCCGGTATCGGAGGAGCGGTTGTCGGCCTGTTCAATTTTGCGATGACGCAAGGAACATCCATTTCACCACTTGCCATCGCTTTCCTTGTCGGATACGCAGTCGATGTTTTCTTCTCATTCCTGGAGGGACTACTGCAAACATTTACCAAATCCAAGGCACCCGCCAGCGCACCGGTTGCACGCGCGTGATGCTGACTCACGTCAGAGCAGGGATGGACGTGGCCTCGATTTCACGTGACTTGATGCACTTGTCAAGTGCCTTCCCGCCGTGAGTTCCAGTACGTTGCTTTCAGTTCATGCAATTCTCACCTAATTCCGCCTTCTCCAGATAACTGACTCGGGAACCGCTCATCTGTGATTCTAGTTACGGACTAGC
>Ga0126373_10000094_pt1 | contig 69603 bp, 61 predicted proteins | sample PanSoiMetPlot_11_FD_92545 | JGI IMG/M metagenome (GOLD analysis project Ga0126373, IMG submission 92545) | Tropical forest soil microbial communities from Panama - MetaG Plot_11 | ecosystem: Environmental > Terrestrial > Soil > Tropical forest > Bulk soil | place: Panama | collected 2016-02-17 | reverse complement strand
AGCCCGGACACGGTGTACGTGGGCGGGTCGTATGCCTACAACGAGACCGGTGGAATCTCGAACGGCCGCGGAGTGGTGCTCTCCACCGATGCCGGCCAGACGTTCACCGATGTCACGATGGACGCCACCGACGCTGTACACCCGAATGGACTCCATCCCGATCAGCATTCGCTGGTAACCAACCCGAGCAACCCGCTGCAATTCTTCGAGAGCAGCGACGGCGGCGTGATGCGGGCCAGCGGGCAATACGCGAACATCTCGGCGAACTGCACGACGCGGGGATTGTCGGGTAGCAGCCTCACCCAATGCCAGCAATTGCTGTCCCGGGTGCCGACGGAACTCCACGGCATCAACCGGGGAGTGAGCACGCTGCAGTTCCAGAGCCTGTCAGTGAGCCCCTTCAACGCCACTTTGTTGCAGGGGGGCACGCAGGATAACGGCACCTGGCAGAACACGACCACCGCGGGTTTGTTCCGGCAAACGATTGCGGGCGATGGCGGGCAGTCGGGCTTTGACGTAGGCAACCCGAAGTTCCGCTTCCACACCTTCTTCGCTCCGCAGGTGGATGTGAACTTCACGAACGGCGTGAACACGGATTGGAACTGGATCGCGGATCCGATCGTGAATACCCCGAGCCAGTTTTACATTCCGATCATCAGCGACCCGGTCGTGAGCCGCACCATGTACGCCGGGACGGACACGGTCTATCGCACAAAGACTGACGGAGTGGGAAAAATGAGCCTGGCCACGTTCCGGGCCCAGTGCAATGAGATTACTGGGGTCTTCCAGCAAACTTGCGGCGACTGGGTGCCGATCGGAGCGACCAGCCTGACCGCGATCGCGGGCGGTACGATGGCGGCCGTGCAGCGAGCGTCATCCGATACGTCGACGCTCTGGGCGGCGACCACCACGGGCGGCATCTTCATCTCCCAGAATGCCGACGCGGAGCCAGAGGGATCGGTCACTTTCACGCGCATCGACACCACCTCAACGGCGGCGCCGGGACGGTTCATCAGCGGAATCGCGGTGGATCCGGCTAACGCCAATCATGCGTGGATCTCGTATAGCGGATACAACGCGACGACGCCTTCCACGCCGGGTCACGTATTCGAAGTGACCTATAACCCGACTACGCAGACGGCGACGTTTGTGGACCGCAGCTTCCAGTTGCGGGATCTGCCCATCACCGGGGTGGCCTTGGACAGCGTCACGGGAGACGTCTACGCATCGAGCGATTTCGGTGTGTATCGGCTCCGCGCCAACGCGACGTTCTGGGGCCTAGCCGGGCAAGGCATGCCGAACGTGGAAGTGGCCGGCCTGACCATCGTTCCCAACGCGCGCTTGCTGTATGCGGCGACCCACGGGCTGGGGGCGTGGGTCCTGCAGCTGAAGTAAACCAAGCGTCGTTGGATAAGTCCCTTCAGGGAGGCTGCAAGCGGCCTCCCTTTTTTATTGCTGCGCTGCACCAACAGGCGAGTCAGGATCGCACGGGCTGGCCGGACGGGCAGGCCGAGGAAGGGAACTTCTCGATGGGGATGGGGACCACTCCGAAGATCGAGAAACCTGGCTACATCTTGGTCGCAGTGAAGTTGCCGGAGCCCGAGCAGCCGGAATTGATTCCGGTAAGCGTCCAGGTGCCGGTGATGGTGTTGTTTTTCGCGGTGCCTTGCAGGTTCAGCGTATTTCCGCTGGGGTTTCCCGACTTGACCATGAGCTGGAAGGCGCCGGTAACGCTGCCGTTGAAGTTTCCACTCAGAGCGAAAGAAGCGCTCTCGGTTTCGTCGGAGACGAAGCAGGGAGTCTGGGTGGTGAAGTTGAGATTGGTCACGCTGACGGAGCTACCGCTCATCTGCGTGAAAGTGGTGGTGAAGGCAAAGGCCTGTGAGTTGTTCGAAGTGTTTAAGGTTGCGGTCCAGTTGCCATTGATATTGTTTGAGTTGCTCGAATTGCTGCTGCCACACCCGCCCAGGACGATAGTAAGTCCGAGCAGGGCGACGATCGCGCCCTTGTACATATGCGACTGCTCCTTGTCCGACGTCTTTTCTGGTTCTTCGTGCGGTTTCCTTTCTGCGACGCGAGTGGCATAAGAGGGATGCTGGGCTGCGCTACAGGGTTGTAGGAGCCGCTGCGACGCGTATGGCGCAGGGGGGAACGGTCTTGCCCGCTCCAGAGATTGGTTTAGAGGATCTCCCGCTGTGAAATCAGATTCATCAGGCGCCCTGGGCATCGGGCGCCGAGGAGGCTTGCACGGGGCAGCTTGGGTGCGGGAACTCGCCCACGGCTTTTCGGCGGGGCAGGACGGATTTCTGGCTGCGGCGCGGGTGAAACGCATCCGAACGGAATTGCCCTTTCGGAGCGATGACGATGCGAGAGGTTTTGGAGGGCCACCGATCAATAGAAATCCGCCCGAAGCATGGAGGTACGAGACGAAGGTGGCTTGCGATGCTCGCCGTGGCCCTTGCGATCCTCGTCGCCGCAGGAATGGTGTTTCTTGGGCGAGCGTGGCCCTTCACCCGCGCCAAAGTCATCCAGGAATTGGAGCAAGCGACTTCCAGCACGGTCCAGATTGGAGAATTTCATCGCACGTATTTCCCCCATGTGGGTTGCGTGGCGCTGCAAGTGACTTTGAAGCGAGGATCGGACCCGCAGAGCCAAGCGGAGCTGATGGTGGAGAAGCTCACGATTCAAGGGACCTGGAGCGGACTCCTCACCCGGCACCTGGCGCTGATTAAAGCGGAGCGCGCGCATGCAGTGTTTCCTCCGCTGGGATCGGGGCAAAGCTGGAAGCCGACCGAGTCCAAAGTCGTAGTCGACCAGTTCATCACAAACGGATCGGTAGTGGAATTCAGCAGGAAGGACAAGCCTCCGCTGAAATTCCTGGTGAGCGAATTTGCGGCGCATCACCTGGCCACTTACGATCCGATGAAATTTGAGGCGCGTCTGCGGAATCCCGAGCCCCCCGGCGAGGTCGAGGCGAGCGGAACGTTTGGGCCGTGGAACATGTAACGGGTCAGTGTGACGCCGGTTGCCGGGACTTACTCGTTCCGGGATGCGGACCTGGGAGCGTTCCGGGGCATTGGAGGGAAGCTGTCGTCGAATGGCCAATTCCATGGAACGCTGGAGAGGATCGACGTAGCGGGGAACACGGACACCCCTGATTTTGTGGTCAGGCATAGCAGCCACAGGATGGACCTGGCGAGCGATTTCCAGGTAGAGGTCAATGCGCTGGATGGAAATGTCGAACTGAATCAGGTTGTGGCGCGAGTGATGCAAACCACCGTGGTTTCGCATGGAAGCGTAGCGGAGCAGGGAAAAGCGCGGGGCAAGACGGCAACGCTGGATTTAGAGGTGCGTAGCGGGAGAATCCAGGATCTGCTTCTCCTATTTGTCTCGGAAAAGCAGTCGCCCCTGAGTGGAGTGGTCAGCCTGAAAGCCCGGACGGACGTTCCCCCGGGGCCGGAGCCTTTCCTGCAGAAATTACAGATAACCGGGGATTTTGGGATCGCGAGCGCGCTGTTTGGGAAACGCGAGACGGAGCAGCAATTGAAGAAGTTGAGCGCCGTGGCGCGCGGGGAACCGGATCACGCGGCCGATCCGGCGAACGTGCTTTCCGATCTGCGGGGACACGTGGTGGTGCGCGATGGCGTGGCGACTTTCACCAACTTATCGTTTCACGTGCCAGGAGCGCTGGCGCGGCTGCACGGAACTTTCAATCTTACGAGCGAGCGCGTGGAGCTCCATGGGACGCTGTTTATGGAGGCGAGCCTGCCAAAGGCCAGCTCGGGAATCAAGTCATTTCTGTTGAAGGCGATCGATCCTTTTCTCAAGAAGAACCGAAAAGGGGGAGCGGAGTTCCCGGTCAGCATTACCGGGACCTATCAGCACCCGGTGTACCGGGCGGACCCGGTCTAAGGGCGAAAGGAAGGGTCTCCGGCGGCGTAATGCGAGGGAGGGTCACAGCATTTTTGAGTTGATTTCCTCCCAGGCTTGTTTGGGGCCTTTGATTCCCAAGAGACGATAGGGCTCGCCGGAGAGCCGGTGGTAATCGACAAAGAACTCTTCGAGTTCGCGGGTAAATTGCTTCCCCAGGTCGTCAATGCGATGGATATCGGCCCAGCTGTGGGCATCGCACTGAATGGCGACGATTCGGTCGTTCCGTTCCTTTTTCTTTTGGTTGCCTTGCTCTCCCTCGATGAGACCGATGGGACGGCATTTCAGTACGCATCCTGGAAAAGCAGGTTCATCCATCAGGACTAAAACATCGACCGGATCGCCATCGTCGGCTTTGGTGGAAGGAACAAACCCGAAGTCGTAAGGAAAAGTCATGCCGGCGGGCAAGACCTTCTTCAGTTCGAAGATATGTTCATGCGGATTGAAGGCGAATTTGTTGCGGCTGCCCTTGGGGGTTTCGATGACCACGCGAAGAAAGCCCTTTTTGGCGGAACCCCGTGGTTTCAGGCGCGCAGGATCGGCGAGGCCTGGCAGTGTCTTGCTCTTTCCCATTGCACCTCCGTGACTCGGCGAAGACTGGATGCCGGGGCTCGGCTGAAGGGTTGGTTTCGCGGGCGAAGTCGGACGGATTCCACTGCATGCGCGACCGGCCATCGCGATTCGACGGCCTTGGGTTCCGATTGGGCGGCTGCGGGCAAAAGCCGCTTTCCGCCCGGTGTTGACTCGCGGTGGCCAGCCGCCTAGACTCTAGCCAGTTTCCGGTGTGACCGGGGTCACGCCGGGGAGCGCGCAGGAGCGGGTATGCTGACGGGTCTGACAGGCGAGGACGCATGAACTGGCTCCAGAATAAGTTCGAAAAAAATTTCCTGATCACCAGCGTGGATTACGTTTTTAACTGGGCGCGGAAGTCGGCGCTGTGGCCGATGACGTTCGGCTTGGCGTGTTGCGCGATCGAGATGATCGCGTCATCGACGGCGCGGTTCGACATCGCGCGCTTCGGCTCGGAGGTGTTCCGGCCGAGCCCGCGGCAGGCCGACCTGATGATCGTTTCGGGGACGGTGACGCTGAAGATGGCGCCGGTGGTGAAGCGTATCTACGACCAGATGCCCGATCCCAAGTGGGTGATCTCGATGGGCGCGTGCTCGTCGGTGGGAGGACCCTTCAACACCTATGCCGTGCTGCAAGGCGTGGACCGGATCGTGCCGGTGGATGTGTATGTGATCGGGTGCCCGCCGCGTCCGGAAAATCTCTTCTATGCGCTGCTGAAGCTGCAGGACAAGATCGACACCATGAGCATCGCCAAGCGGCCCACCGAAGTGCGGCTCAAGGAAGACATGGTGGAGAACTTCAAGCGGCAGGTGATGATCGCGCAGACGCTGCAGCCGAAGTAGCTGTCAGCTCTCAGCTGTCAGCTTTCAGCTGTCGGCTTTCAGCTTTCAGTTCCTAGCTCCTACTCTTATTTAATATGGCGAACTTCGTGAGGATTGCGGCTGTGTCGGAGTTGCCGGCGCCGAATGAAGCGAAGGAATTCGCCTGCGGCGGGCAGACGCTTTGCGTGGCGAATGTGAATGGCGAGATCAGCGCGATGGATAACGTTTGCCTGCACAACGGCGGGCCGCTGGGGCAGGGCGTGATCACAGGCGGGAAGGTGGTGTGCCCGTGGCATGGGTGGGCGTGGGATCCGAAGACGGGCGCGGCGCACGTGCCCGGAGTGAAGGTGGCGGTGTATCCGGTGAAGGTGGAGAACGGCGAGGTGTTCGTCGAGGTTTGAGGGACAAAAAGCTTGAACCGCCGAGATCGCAAAGGATTCGCGAAGGCCGCCGAGAGAGCGGGATCCTGCTCAAATTTCGGGCGTACACGCTGATGTTCTGTACGCATGACTCGTAGAGACGCGGCTTGCCGCGTCTGAGACGGGGCAAGCCCCGTCTCTACGGGTTTTTCCGGGGCCGAATCATCAGCCTAAAATTCCCAGGAAATTGTTGGCGCGATTGTCGAAGCCGGGGAAGACGGCTGTCAGGTCGCGGTTGCCCAGATGCCGGTTCACGGCTTCGCCCAGGACGCAGCGGAAGTCGGTGGTGAGGGCGAGGTCGCGGCCTTCATAAAGCTGGGACGGATCGAGGCCGGGCCAGCGGCCATAGACCTTGCCGCCTTTCACCGGTCCTCCCAGAACAAACATGACGTTGGCGTGGCCGTGATCGGTGCCGCGGTTGCCGTTCTCGCGAGCGGTGCGGCCGAACTCCGACATGGTTACGACGACGGTGTCTTCGGCGAGCTCGCCGAGATCGATCCAGAATGCGGAGATCGACTGCGAAAAGTCCTGAAGAACGTTGGCGATCTGGCCCTGCGTGCTGCCCTCGTTGACATGGTGATCCCAGCCCCCGATGTCGGCGAAAGCGATCTGCACGCCGAGGTTGGCCTTGATTAGCTGGGCGAGTTGCTTCAGGCTGTCGCCGAAGCGTCCGCGCGGATAATCGGCGCCACGCGCGGGCGTGTACTTGGCCGGATCGGCGGACTTCAGCATCTTGACCGCATCAAAGGTTTCCTTGCCGGTGCCGTGCAGGACCGTGTCCACCGACTGGTCGTACATCGCTTCGAAGGTGTTGGCGATGGGCGCGGCTTTGGGATTGCCGCCGGCCACGCCGAAGTCGCGAATGTTGTTGATGGCGACGGCGGGCTCTGCGCCGGTCAGGATGCGAGGCAACGCGGGTCCCATGGAGATCGCACGGAAGGCGGATTTCTCGTCCGACGGGGGCAGCGTGTGCGCGGCGCGGTTGAGCCAGCCATCGTCGGTGGCCTTCACGCCCGGGGTGCCGGATTCCATGTAGTCCTGCGCATCGAAGTGCGAGCGCGTGGGATCGGGCGAGCCGGCGGCGTGAACGATGGCGAGCTGGCGCTGGTTCCAGAGCGGCTGAAATGATGCGAGCGACGGATGAAGACCGAAGAAGCCATCGAGGTCGAGCACCTTGTTGCGCGGAATATTGATGGTGGGCCGCAGCGCATAGTAAGCGGGCTCGTGATGCGGGACCACGATGTTGAGGCCATCGGCGGCGCCGCGCTGGAAGAGCACAACCAGGCGCTTGTTCGTGGAGCCGGGCTCGGCGGCGCCGTACGCGGCGCGTGCAAGAAAGCCGGGCAGCGCGGTGGTGCCCACGACAGCAAGAGCGCTATTGCGGAGAAATACGCGACGAGTGATGGCCATGGTCGAACTCCTAGCGTCGTTGAAACTCCGGGGAACCGAGGATGAGGCCGGCGATCATGGGCACGTTGGGCGGGCGCGCCGGATCGTCGAGCTTGCGTTGCGTGACCTGCGGGTCGTCAAGGCGGCGGACGATCGCATCGTGAGTCTGCGCCGAGATGTCGCCGGCAAGCAGCGTGGCCTCGAGCTGGGCGAGCGTCTGCTGCGAATCGGAGGGCTGCGCCGCGGCATTGGCGGCGGCGGCCGGGACGAGTTGGCCGGCATCCACCTGCACGCCTTTCATTCTGCCCGACATGAGTGCCAGGGAAAAGTTCATCCGCCCGAGCAGTGCCGAGGAGTTCACCCAGCTTCCCGCCAGCATGGAGTAGCCGGTCGGCGGCTGCATGCCATAAAGCGGCATGCCCATATTAGCGAGCTGGCGCACCAGGGGCATGGCGTCGGTCACGTCGGCGTTGGTGGCGCGGACCGAGGACACCACGAACTCCAGCGGCGTTTTCACCTTGGCGCGGTAGGCCTGATCGCTCCAGAACTCGGGCGACTTGAACATGGTTTTCAGCACCTCGCGAATGTCGCCGTCTTTCTTGAGGAAGGTCTGCGCCATGCGGTCGACCAGGGCGGGAGGAGGCGTGTCAGAAACAAATCGCATTGCGATCTTGTTGCAGACGAAATGCGCGGTCGCGGGATTGTGCGCCAGCAGGTGCAGAACCTGCATGCCTTCTTTCTCGCCGCTGTACTTGATGCGGTGGCCGAGGACCATCTTCTCGCCGGGGTCGTGCATGCGGTCGTCATACTTGAAGGCACCGCCCTTGCGGGGATCTTCGATGGTCCAGCCAGTGAAGACGCGGGCAACCTCGGTCACATCGTGCTGGCTGTAGCCGCCGTTGACGCCGAGCGTGTGGAGTTCCATCAGCTCGCGGCCGTAGTTTTCATTGAGCCCCGAGCTGGCGCGCTTGCCTTTGCCCTTGCCATGCTGCGCGGCGACCGGCGGATAGCGGCGGTGCGGGCGAACCGGATACCTCGGTACGCCCAGGGCGACCTGGGAGTTGGGGCCCACGCTCAGCCAGTTGTCGAGATAGAAGAGCATGGCGGGGCTTTTGGCGGTGGCGACGAGCAGGTCTTCAAATTTGCCGAGCGCGTGCGGCCGGATCACGTCGCGCTCGTAGCTGGTCACGAAGTAACGGTCGGGTCCCTTATTAAGAAAGACATTGAAGTGATTGAACCAGAAATCGGTCATCACTTCCTCGAACTGGCGATCGCTATAGATGGTGCGGAGCAGCTTGGCCTGCATGAGCTCTTCGTTGATGACTTGCTCGGGGTTGTTGAGCGCGATCACGGTCTCGCGGTCCTTCGGGCTCATGCCCTCAAGGAACTGGTCGGCTTTGGGACCCTTTAAGGATGCGGCCAGCGCGCGTTGATCCTCGGGCGACAACTTCAGGACCTCTTTCAGGCGCTGATCTGGAGGAAGGTTCAGAAGCTCCTCAGTTTTGAGGCTGGCATAGAGGCGGTCTTCGCGGCGCTGGGCGAGTTGCTCGTCGGACATGCGGTTTTGATTTTCGGGAGGCGGAGCCGCTCCGGCGGGAGCGGCATCCGCACCGTTCGCCGCGGCCGGATTGGGAGCAGACGCGTTGGCCACAGCGATCTCTTGTTTCCGTTCCTGTTTTTGCTCAAGGCGCTCGATCTGGGCCTGGTAGATGGCGCGCTTGACTGGATCGGAGGGCAGCGGCTCCTTGCCCTCCATCACGGCCTTGATGACCTGCGGCGGCGGGAAGTCTTCCACCAGTTCATGGGTGTTCATGCGAAGCGTGCGAAATTGTGCGAGCCGCGCGTCGAGCGCCTTGTCGTCGATGCGGTCGGGATGCAGCTGCAGGTCGATCCACTTGTCCACACCCATGGCCATCATGCGCTGCACATCGCCGGGGCGCGGACCGAAGGTCAGGCGATTGAGCGCGTGCATCGCGCGCTTCTGGTCGTCCATCTGGCCAGGAAGATATTTGGATTTCTTGCTGGCGAGCGAGAGCAGGGCGGTGCCGGCGACTGCGGCAAGGAGCAACGTCGCGGAGACTACGAGACGGCGTGGCCTGGACATTCGGAAGCTCCCCCACAGGAGGCGAATCGATCCTATGAAGTATGAACCCGCCTGGGCCGGAAAGTTGCTGGGGTGGGGTTACTTTGGTGGGTTCAGAATCAGCGGGTTGCGGGGTTGAGGCCTGTGGTGGGCGGGCGGGGCCTGCCCTGAGCTTGTCGAAGGGACGCCCGCCGCTCCATCGACGGATGGAGGGGGTAGGGTCGGCGCGGGCAGGGGTAGGTTGGATGGTAGAGACGGGGCTTGCCCCGTCTTGAGACGCGGCAAGCCGCGTCTCTACCACGCGGCGTGGAGGGGGTGTGGTTGGCGTGGAGAGGGACAGGGTTGGCGTGGAGAGGATGGGGGTGGCGTGGAGTTAGCTCAGGTAGGTGCGGTTGCGGCTGATGCGGTGCTGCAGGGTGGCGGCGAGCTGATCGATGTCGCTGGGAGCAATGTTCAACGACAAGCGGTCTTCCAGCAGGGGAGTTGCGTTGCTGCCCACCGCGTCGCGGCGCACCTGGATCAGCAGAGCTTGCACGGCTTGCGGATCATATTTCTGCGGCGAGAGACGAACGAGTTCGCTGAGCGTGCCGCCGATCGAGACCGGCTCGCGATAGGGCCGCTCGCTGGTCATGGCATCGAAAGTATCCGCCACGCTGATAATGCGGACCGGGAGCGGCACTTCTTCGAGCACCAGCCCGTCGGGATAACCGGAACCGTCGCTGCGCTCGTGGTGCCAGCGCACGATCTCGGGAATCTTGGGCCAGGGAAACTGGATTCCGCTGACGATCTGGTGACCGACCACGGTGTGATCGGCCATGGCGCGGAATTCCTCGGGATCGAGCGCGGCCGGCTTGCCGAACAGAGCCTTGTCGACGGCAACCTTGCCGATGTCGTGCAGGTAGCCGGCAGAGCGCAGGGATGCGACTTCGCCGGCGTCCATGCCCATGGCTTCGCCAATGGCCGCGGCATAGCGGGCGACGCGCAGGGAGTGGCCGTGAATGTTGACGTGCTTCACATCGATGGCGCTGGCAAAGGCGGCCAGCGCATTGTCGTAGAAACCGTGCAGCGAGGCGAGCAGGCGAAGATTTTCTGCGACCCGCTGACCCAGCGTCTGGGTCAACATGTGGTTCTGCACGGCGAGCGCGACGTAGTTGCAAAGCAGGCCGAGCGCATCCAGGTCTTCATCCTCGTAGGAGGAATCGCCTTCGCGGCGTCCGAGCGCGAGCAGGCCCGAAAGCTTGCCCCCGACTTTCAGGGGCGCGATCCCCTTGAACAGTTCGGGCGCAACATTGCCATTCGAACTGAAGAAGACGTCGTAGGTCGTCTCGTTGAGGACCACCGGCCCGCGGGCGGCGGCCAGGGCGTGCACGTGCCGAGGCAGGAGGGGAATCACCGCCGGCTCGGGAAGCATGCTGAAACCTTGCGCGGCCACCGAGGAAAGGAGGGCGGGCTTATCGCTGAAAGTGAAGAGCGCGCCTTCGCGCGCGCCTGCGGCTTCCATCAGGCTGGACAGCAGCACCCGAGCAGTCTGCGAGAAGTCGCGTTCCGCCGTCAGCTCAGGGCCGAGGTCGGAGAGCGCTTCCACGGTGCGCAACAACCGCCGAAAGTTGGTTTTCTGTCCCGCCACAAAGAGGCAGCGAAAAACCAGAGCAAAATGAGAGTACCATGCGCCAAAATGTGCCGGGGGCCGCGGTTGTTGGTTAGTTTGATGCCGGGATTACGCCAGGTGGAAAACACATCGGTGTTGAGCGTGTGGGGAAGCGCAGATTGATCCCGATCAATGAGAAGGCCACAACGAACGAAGGCGGTTCAGTTTTTTGTATAACCGCACTGTGCCTTGCTCCCGAAAGTCCCGGGGAGAACTCCCGGAAGGGATCCTGTATGAGCATGGGAAATGGGGTCCTTCGACTCGTTCGGCTCGCTTCGCTCACCTCACTTCGCTCAGGATGACAGAGAGGATGGGATCCGGAACAAACTAAAGTGCGCTAGAAGTGACTGCGCTAGAAGTGATCGCGGAGGGTGGCAAAATTTTCGACAACCAACAACCGGGAAGGCGGGTCAGGCTGGATGACCTCGTCGTGTTCGAGAATCCAGGTATTGCCGTGAGGCACGAACACAGCGTTGAGGCCGGCGCGCAGCGCGGGATTAATGTCGGACTTGGGGCTATTGCCTACCATCCAGGTAGCGTCGGGCGAAAGTTCATAGCGCGTGATGACGGCTTCGTAGGTGGGAACGTCTTTTTCGGCGACGATTTCGACAGCAGAGAAATACTCTTTCAAGCCGGAGCGCTCGATTTTTCCGGTCTGCTCGGCGATGGCTCCCTTGGTCAGCAGGATCAGGTGATGCCGCTGGGCCAAGTCGGCGAGCGTCGCGGGAACGCCGGGGAGAATCTCCACCGGGTGCGCGGCGATCTCGTGCGCGAAGTGGTGGATGCGGGCGTGCAATTCGGCAGTGACGGGCTCGACCGAGAGCCGCTCGAAGGTGTCAACTAAGGCGTGGGCAAAGCTGTGCAACCCGTATCCGTGAGTCACAATGCATTCCCGTTCTACGTCGTTGAGCACGTCGCGAACCTGTTCCGGCGAGTGTTGCTGGTGATTGAGAAACGAGATGAACTTGGCGATGGCGCGCTCGAAGTAGATGTTGTTTTCCCAGAGCGTGTCATCGGCATCGATGAGCAGCGTCTGGGCGTCGCCATTGGGATAGCTGTCCGTCACGTGGTTCCATCATAATGGTTGCGACTGGCGCGGTGGGGGAGTGCCCCCGGTTTCACTCTGTTAAAATCACAGGTTCACGCACATTTATGCGCATTTATCAGCGATTTCTTCTAGTTGGTTGTCTCCTTGCCTGTTCAACCGTTATGCCAGCACAAAAAGCAATGCGCTCGATGACGGGATCGGCGGCCAAAAGCGGCCAGGCCGCGAACCTGAAGGTGGCTCCCGATCTTTATTTGCGAGTGGCTAAATTCCGCCGCGTGCAGATGCCCATGCCGTCGGCGGGGCTCACGGCAAATGAACAAAAGATGGTGGAGAAACTGGTGGTTGCTTGCCGGTACCTGGAGGACATCTACTGGCGGCAGAGCGATCCCGAAGGCCTGACGATCTACCAGTCACTGGCCGGCAGCACCAACCACCGCGACGAGTTGGTGCGGCGCTACATGTGGATCAACGCGTCGCGCTTCGATCTGCTCGACAACAACATGCCGTTTGTCGGGATCGAAATGATGTCGCCGGGCCGGGGATTTTATCCGCCGCACCTGACGCGCGCACAGGTTGAGAAGTTTGTGAAGGAGCATCCCGAGAAGAAGGCGGAAATCTACAGTTCGACGACCGTGGTTCGGTGGCAAGGGGATCAGTTGGAGGCGCTGCCGTATCACATCGCGTACCGGGCGTATCTCGAGCCGGCGGCGCAGGCATTGCGCGACGCGGCCAAGCTCAGCCCTGATGCCGCGTTTGCCAATCTTCTGCAACTGCGCGCGGATGCGTTGTTGAGCGATGACTACTTTCCCAGCGATCTGGCCTGGCTCGATCTGAAAAATCCGAAGGTGGACATTATTTTTGCGCCGTATGAGACGTATCTGGACGACTTGCTGGGCGTGAAGGGATCCTACGGCGCGGCGGTACTCATCCGGAATGCGGAGGAGAGCAAGAAACTGGAGATGTTCCAGAAGTATGTGCCGCAGATCCAGGACGCCTTGCCGCTGGCGGCGGAAGACCGGCCCTCGAAGCAGGGCCTGGAAACGCCGATGGAGGTGATGGATGCCCCATTCCGCGCGGCCGACCTGAATCACGGTTACCAGGCGGTGGCGGATAATTTGCCGAACGATCCGCGGGTGCATGAGCAAAAGGGGAGCAAGAAAATCTTCTTCAAGAATTTTATGGATGCGCGGGTGAATTACGTGGTCATCCCGGTAGCCAAGCGGATGCTGCCGCCGGAGCAGGCGGCGCGCGTCTCGGGCGAGGGGTATTTGCAGGCGACGATCATGCACGAGATCTGCCATGGGCTGGGGCCGGCGTTTGCCAGAACGGCGAGCGGGAAGGTCGCGATTCGGGAGGCGATCGGGCCGCAGTTCAGCGGGTTGGAAGAGGCCAAGGCCGATGTGGTCGGGATGTTCGCGCTGAAGTTCCTGATTGACCAGGGCGCGCTGCCCAAGGCGAGGCTCGAGGAGTTTTACGCGTCGTATGTGGGAGGGATTTTCCGTACCGTGCGCTTCGGCGTGGCCGAAGCCCACGGGCAGGCGGAGATGATGGAGTTCAACTACCTCTCGGAGCGCGGGGCGATCGTGCGCCAGCCGTCGGGACGGTACGTGATCCAGTACGACAAGATGCCGGAGGTGATTGCGGACCTGGCGAAAGAGTTGTTGGAGATCGAGGCGACCGGGGACCGGCAGCGGGCGGAGAATTGGTTTCAGAAATACGGCACCATGCCGGGGGAACTGCAGGCGGCGCTGAAGAAGACCTCCGACATTCCGGTCGATATCGAACCGGAGTTTGGGTTCAAGCAGACGGTGGAGTAGGTGGAAAGAATTTAACCGCAAGGGTCGCAAAGATTTCGCAAAGGTCGCCGAGAGCGACTGCCATCTGTGCGCGATTCATTCTGAGAGCGGCCAATCGGCTCATCGTCAGCCAGCTTTGTGCACTCTCCGCGTACTTTGCGATTACTTTGCGAACTTAGCGGTTAGAAGCTCTTCGATAGCGCCAAACACCCTCTTGTGTCGATTGGACACCCACAGGCGACGATCGTCACTGTTTGAAGAGCATTCCTCGTCCTAACCTTGCAGATCATGAGCGACCTGACTAGCGAAATCATCGGCGCGGCTATCTCCATTCACCGTAGACTCGGCCCCGGTTTGCTCGAGTCCGCCTATGAAGCCTGTCTCGCTTATGAGCTCGAACGTCTCGGTCTGAGGGTGGAGCGACAAAAAGCGGTGCCGCTGGTCTATGAAGCGGTCAATCTGGACTGTGGTTTCCGGGCCGATCTGGTCGTCAACGGGCGGGTGGTTATCGAGATCAAGGCAAAGGAAGCCCTGCATCCCGTCGATGAGGCGCAGCTCCTCTCCCACCTGCGCCTGCTTAACATTCCAGTGGGTCTTCTCATCAATTTCCACGTTGCCATGCTGAGAGATGGCATTCGCCGCATGGTGAACAATTACCGTGAGGATGATTCCGTGCCGGAAAAGCTTTTAACCGCAAAGGGCGCTTAAGGATTCCCTAAGGGCGCAAAGGAATGCGGTTCTGTGGAGCTAAAGCGGCGCGGCGAACTGCTTGCGGTATTCGCCGGGCGGGGACGCCCGGCGCTCCCTTGTGCTAGCCGATGAACTCGACGCGGGCGGGATGCGGGATGATGCCGGCTTTGTGGCCCATGTCGAGCAGGCGGCGGACCGCTTCGCGGCCGTCGGTGCCATAGTCGAGCGTCCTCTCGTTTACATACATTCCAACGAACTTGTCGGCGAGTTGCGGATCGAGATCGCGGGCGAACTGCATCGCGTAGGCGAGGGCTTCGTCGCGATGATCGAGCGCGTACTGGATGCTGTCTTTCAGAGCGTTGGCCACCTGCAGCATGAGTTCGGGGCCGAGCGCGCGGCGAATGGCGTTTCCGCCTAAAGGCAGCGGCAGGCCGGTCATGCGCTGCCACCACTTACCGAGATCGACGATGCGCTGCAGGCCCGACTTGGCGTAGGTGAGCTGGCCTTCGTGAATGATGAGGCCGGCCTCGTGCTTGCCCTCGAGCACCTCGGGAATGATCTGGTCGAAGGGAACTACCACGGTATCGATGCCGGGCGCGAACAGCTGGAGCGCGAGGTAGGCGGTGGTCAGCTTGCCGGGAATGGCGATGCGCTTGCGCTTGATTTCGCTTTCGGTGAAGGCGCGGGTGGCGACGATCATCGGGCCGTAGCCTTCGCCCACGCTGCCGCCGCTGGGCAGCAGCGCGTACTTGTCCTGAATGTAGGGGAAGGCGTGGAAGGAGATGGCGGTCACGTCGTAGACGCCTTCCTTGGCCTTCTGGTTCAGGGTTTCGATGTCGCACAGGGTGTGCGTGAAGCGCAGGCCGGGTACGCGGACTTTGTTGGTCGCGAGGCCGTAAAACATGAAGGCATCGTCGGAGTCCGGACTGTGAGCAATACTGATTTCGCGCGTCTGCGTGGACGCGGATGAGTTCGTCGAGGAGGAGGGACCGGCGGGATGCTTTTCGGATGTATCAATCGGGGTCATGCTTGAGCCTTTGTAATGCGCTTCCAGCGCGCGGCGGAACCCGCCGCCAGTAAGATCTTGATGATTTCCGCGAACAGGAACCAGTACACGCCGTAGCGGAACGCCTGGCTGATGGAGCCAGTGTAAATCGCGAGCCAGCCGAGGCCGCTGGCAAATAGCAGGACTTCTGCGAGCAGGGATGCGACAGCGGCGCGGGCGAAGCTCTGGCGGCCGCGTTCAAACACAAAGCCGGCCAGCGCGGCGACGAGGGGATAGGCAACCAGGTAGCCGCCGGTCACGCCCAGCAACTGTGCCACCCCACCCAGGCCCGTCGGATTGAAGACCGGCATCCCCACGGCTCCCTCGGCAAGGTAGAGAACGAGGGCGGCAAATCCCCGGCGGCTGCCCAAGAGCAGGCCCACCAGCAGCACGCCGAAATTCTGCAGCGTGAGCGGCACCGGAGTGAACGGCAGCGGGACGGTAACCCGCGCGCAGAGTGCGACGAACAGGCTGGCGCCCACGACGATTGCGCCTTGCCTCGTCCATTCGATGATGCGTTCCTGCGCCGGGCTCAGGACTGCCGCTGCCTGCTTTGCCATGATGTTCTCTCCTCAGAGGGCCTGCGAGAAGCGTACTCAGGAATTGCTCGAAGCTTGTTCAGGGTGGTCGGATTCGAGTTCGTGCGCCGTCTTTCCATCCTGCAGATGGCGCCGGACTCGCATGTAGAGGGCAATGGCCACACACACGACCACCAGCGTGCTCACGCCCAGGATCAGGAACCACCAGATCATTCGCACGACTGAATAGGATACCAAATGGACTGGATTCGCCGGGGCTGAGAAGCAGCTATTTTCCCGCCATGAGCCGCTCCAGTTCCTCGGCGGAACTGGGCAGGTCGGCGCTCAGCTTGACGAGCTTTCCGCTGGGATCGACCCAGAAGTCGTCTTCAATGCGCACCCCCAGCTTTTCTTCCGGAATGTAGATTCCGGGCTCGATGGTGAAAACCATCCCGGGGGCCAGGGGAATGGAGTAGTCGCCCGCGTCGTGAACATTGAGGCCCACGTAGTGGCTGAGGCCGTGGATGAAGTACTGGCCAAGCGGCTGGCCATGCTGGTCCTTGCCGTGGGAGTTGATGTAGTCGTAGGCGGCCTTGTAGAGGGAGTTGGGATCGTCGCGCCTCAAGCTGGAGGCGCCGGACTTGAAGGCCGCGATGGCGGCCTGCTGGGCGCCGAGCACGATGTCGTAGATCTCGCGCTGCCGCGCGGTGAATTTGCCGTTGGCCGGAAGCGTTCGGGTGATATCGGAGGCGTACATCGAATATTCGCCGGCGGCATCGATGACGACCACATCGCCGTCTTTGATGGTGGCCGAGTCATCGGAGTAGTGGAGCACCGTGGAATAAAAGCCGGCGCCGACGATAGGAGCGTAGGCGGGACGCTCGCAGCCGCGCTTGCCCCATTCGTACTGCATGAGTGCGGAAATTTCGCGCTCGGTTACGCCGGGCTTCATGGCCTTCATGGCGGCGAGGTGGGCGGCGACGGAGGCGTCGGTGGCCTTGCGGATGAGGTCGATTTCGCCCGCGTCTTTGATCGTGCGGAGCGAGGTGAGCAGCGGCTTTGCGTCGTGGAACGATACGAAACCGAAGGCATTGGCGCGCTTCAGCCAGTCGAGGCCTTCGGTGGAGGCTGAGCTCTCGCCATACTCGGGCAGGTCGCTGTAGACGGCGCCGCGCACCGGCGGCAACAGCCGGGCCAAGTCGTCGCGCAGCTTGTCGATGACCTCCACGCGGTCGAAGCCGGTTTGCGCAGCTGCGTTAGGGTCGTCGGGGCCGAGTTTCGGGCCCGTCCACTTTTCTTCCAGCTTGTTGTGCGCCGGGAGGAAGAGAATTTCGGTGTACGGATGGGCGGGCATTGACGCGGAGGCTTCTGCGGCTGGAGCGATCACCAGCGCGGCGCCGGGCTCGGTGTATCCGGTCAGGTAGTAGAAGTTGTCGTCCTGGCGGAAGCCGTAGAGATCGTTCGGGCCTTCGCTTTCCATGGGGGCGAACAGCACCACTACACCGCCGTCGGTTTTCTTGGCGAGCGCTTCCCGGCGCGCGCGGTAGGCGGAGTTCGGCTGGCGTTCGAGAGAGAAGGCGGATGCTGCGAGCAGTACAACGACAGCAAGCGCGACAAGCTTTTTCATGCCGTTTTGGGTTTCCTTGTTTTGTGACGTCGCTACTTTTGCGCCCCAGTCGCAGTCTTGCGGGCCTGCTGGAAGGCTTGCAGGTTGCTCTTGTCGATCAGCGCGGAGCCCGTGTCAATGAACGCCGGAATGGGCGCGAAGCTGTCCTTGGACCAGTCGGCATCGAGCGTGGGCAGCTTGTTGTGGAACAGAACGTCGAGCTCGCGCAAGCCGACCATGGCCATGGTGTAGGGCTTCTGCGCGATGGTGGCCGCAATCACACCCTTCTGGATCCAATCGAGGGTGTCGGAGTCGGTGTCCATGGCGAGGATCGCCTTGCCCTTGACGTTGTTGTTGCTGAGCACGGTGGCGACTTCCTTGCCGGCCAGGGCTTCCAGGCAGACGAATGCATCCACCTTGTCGCGCTCTTTGCCGATGATTTCGGTGGTGGTGTCGAACGCGATGCGCGGGTCGCCCTTGATGTCGACAACGCGGGCGATCTTGATCTGCGGATGGTCGTCGAGAGCGTCGCGGTAGCCGCGCAGGCGTTCGGCCAGGTTGGTTTGTCCCGGCATGGTGAAGACCACGACGTTGCCCTTGTCTTTCATTTCCTCCGCCAGGCGCTTGCCGCCCATCACGCCCGCTTCATAGTTGTTGGTGCCGATGAAGAACAGGCGTTTGCTGTCGGGAGCGTCGGAGTCGACGGTAATCACCGGAATGCCGCTGCCGATAGCGCGGTCGATGGAATCTTTCATTATCCCGGGATCGGCTACGGCCACCAGGATGCCCGCGGGCTTCTTCTGAACCGCCTCGTCGAAGGCCTGCTGTTCGGCTTTCGCATCGTAGTTGTCGGGGCCGACGAATTCGGCGCGGACTTTGTATTGAGCGCCCGCTGCTGAAAAGCCTGCGGCGGCGGCTTGCCAGTACGGGACTTGAATGTTCGAGGCAACGAAGACGTAGTGCTCTTCAACGCTGTGCCGCCCACCGCAGCCCAGGGCTGGCAGAACAATGGAGACGAGGACAAGAAGGAAGAACCTGCGGGAGTGGAACATCGGAGCCTCCATCGCCAGCAGCAGCCGACGTGCCTATGGTGTGAAGCGGGGAGGATTGTACTCCAGCGGGATAGGCAGACGAAAGGGCGGAACAATGCGCGGAGCTCGAGTACCGCGCCACGATTTAAGATCAGGGGCACAACGAGGTTATGCCCCCAACCCGGTTCTGCACGAACTCAGTCGAATCCAGAGTTGTTAGGGTTGGCTACCAACTTTGCTGGTAGCAGGAGACAGGCTGAGCGCTACGTTTGGCCCACCATTCTGGGCCGCTGCTTCCAGCCGTGCCAGGCGAGCGGCGAAGGACGCGTTCTGTTCGGTTGCGGTCGCCCGGAGATGTTTGTTTTGCGCTTCCAGATTGGCCAACTCCTGCTGCTGGTGCTGCAGTTCGTTGAGCAGCATCGGGATCAGCTCGTGATATTGGACCGCCTGGATTTTGCCATCCGCATCCCTGGTCACGAGATCGGGATAAATCTTGGCCACCTCTTCTGCGACCAGTCCATACTGTTGTGGCCCGTCAGGGTCGAACTTGTAGTGGAAAGTGACGGGCCGCAGCTGGTAAAGGCGGCGGCTGCGATCGCCCATGGTTTGGATATCTCGCTTGTAACGCTCGGAGGAGGCGGCGATCCCGAGCTGCCCTTTCGAGTTGACGAATACCTGGCTGCCGGTGACGGGCACGCCGCTAATGCCGCCGACAAAGGTGCGAGCGAGACCCAGGCCGGTCCCGATGCGCAGTGTATTCGACTCAGCCGCCACGCCCTCAGTGAAGGCGCCGATATCGATGTTGTTGTTGCCAGTGGTGAGCTTGAAGCCAGCCTGAAAGCCCAGCGCAATGTTGTTGCTCCCGCCGTTATTTTGGAGCGCGGCAAGACCGACCGCTGTGTTTTGGGTACCCGTGGTGTTGGTCAAGAGCGACGCCTGGCCCAGCGCGGTATTGGCAAAGCCGGTGGTGTTTTGCTCAAGCGCAAAGGAACCGTACGCGACGTTCTTGCTGCCGGTCGTGTTTGCCTGGAGCGCTACTGTGCCGGTGGCCGTATTATCGTGGCCGGTGTTGGCGAAGAGAGCGTTGAGGCCCACGGCTGTGTTGTTGCCGCTGGTCGTGTTGCTGAAGAGCGCTTGGAATCCTACTGCCGTGTTGCTGTTCCCGTTATTGTTCTGAAGCGCTCCCGCGCCCACGGCGGTGTTTTCGGCGCCGCTGGAATTGCTGCAAAGCGCGCACTGGCCGAAACCGGTGTTGAGGATGCCAGTGCTATTGGTGCCGAGCGCAGAATGTCCGTAGGCGGTGTTGAAATCTCCGCTGGTCACGCTTACCAGCGCGCCTGTGCCGCCGCCCGTGTTGTCATTCCCGTCGCTGATGTCGTTACTGGATGGATTCTGACCCCAGCTTGGCAATCCTCCCAAGGCGAGGACCAGACCAAGGATAAGTGTGGCCAGTCGATAGGTTTTCATGAGACGCAACTCCTCCGAGTCAGTTTCCCCCTCTGCTTAGGAAATCGAAAACGGAAGGGAAAAGAAGACAGGGTGGAGAAAAAATAATAGCGCGCGATCGCTGTAGAGGAACCTGGCAGAACTCGTCTACACCCCAACCGGGAACGGCTTTGTGGTGTGGGTTTCGCTGAGGGAGAGGCCGGTGAGGCGTCCCTGCAACAGGGACATGAGTCCGGTGTACCAGTAGCCGACTACGAATAACAGCAGGAACGGAACCGTGATGTAGTTTTCGTTCACCATGGCGTAATACACGGTGAGCGCAAAGTAGCCGCCGATCAGCAACTCGACCCAGGGAACCCAGCCCAACCTGCGGCGATACTTGGAGGCACCGACCTTGTCTTTCCTGGATTCGACCCGGTACTTGGGGGTGCGCGCGAAGGCGGATTGCTTGCCGATCAGCGCTTCCAGCACCGCCTTGGTGTTGGTGATGGTCAGGCCGATGCCAAGCGCCATTAGAAATGGCAGATACAGCAGGGCGCGCGGCCAGCTCTTGGGAAACAGCTCGCGCTGCGAGACCAGGTAGAAGCTGGAGATGGAAAACGTCGACGCCATAAACAGCGGCAGATCGATATAGAGCATCTGGAACCAGCCCTGGTAGAAGCGAATGATCATGGCCGGCAGCAGCAGCACCGAGAGCACGATCATCAGCGGGTAGCTGAGATTTGCCGTGAGGTGGTACCAGGCTTCGATCTTGGTGTGCAACGAGGCATCGCTCTTGAGCACGCGAGGAAGGATTTTCTTTCCTGTCTGGATCAGGCCTTTGGCCCAGCGCGCCTGCTGCGTCTTGAAGGCGGTCATCTCCACCGGCAGTTCGGCGGGGCACTCGACATCCTGCAGGTAAAGAAATTTCCAGCCCTTGAGCTGGGCGCGGTAGGAGAGGTCGGTGTCCTCGGTGAGGGTATCGTGCTGCCAGCCGCCCGCTTCTTCGATGGCCCGGCGCCGCCACATGCCGGCGGTTCCGTTGAAATTGAAGAACACCCCGCTGCGGGCGCGGCCCGAATGCTCGAGCACGAAGTGGCCGTCGAGCAGGATGGCCTCCACCTCGGTAAGGAACGAGTAGTTCCGGTTGATGTGCGTCCAGCGGGTCTGCACCATGCCGATCTTGGGATCGGTGAAGTGGTGAATGACCTTCAGCAAAAAGTCTTCTGGCGGCGTGAAGTCGGCGTCGAAGATGGCGATGAATTCGCCTTGGCAGGTCTTCATACCTTCGGCGAGCGCCCCCGCCTTGAAGCCTTCCCGATTGGTGCGATGAATGTACGTAATGGGGTGGCCCAGAGCAGCGTAGCGCTCCACCAGATCGCGCACCACGCCGACGGTTTCGTCGGTCGAGTCGTCGAGCACCTGGATATCAAGCTTCTCGCGCGGATACTTCAGCTTGCACACCGAATCGATGAGCCGCTCGGCCACATAGCGCTCGTTGAACATGGGCAGCTGCACGGTGACGCGCGGCAGGTCCTCGAATTGGGCGGCGGGCTCGGTGGTTCGGTTCTTGCGCTTCTTGTAATAAAGGTAGACCAGGATGTAGCGGTGCACGCCGTACGAGGCCAGCAGAATGAGGACCACGAAGTAGGGAATCAGCAGTGCGTAGTCGAACGCATTGGCCTGGTAAAGGCCCTGAAAGGTCTTGTCCAGGAAGTGCTGGCGAAGGTAAGGAAGGATCCCCCGAGGCGCGGTAAACCAGATTTCAGCCGCCAAGAAAGCCGTAGACACGCTGGTCAGCAAGCTGCTCCTGAACAGTCTCGTGCAGAGAAAATGGACTGAGCCTTTATTTTACCTGAACGGGAATGGCGGTTTTTCCGCCGGCCGCGGACCTCGTTGAGCGGGCTACGGGAGTTCAGTTTTTCGTGCCGGGGAGCTGGAGTGTTCCGCCGGGCTTGCGCCCGGCTGCGCAGGCGGCGGCGCCCGCGCCTACACTACTGCTGGTCTTCCGGTAGCGGGAGGGCCTGCAACGAGACTGTCTTGGCGCGCGCTTTTTCGAGGTGCACGCCGGTACCGCGGGAATCGTAGAGCTTCAGGAAGTCGGGATCGAGGTAGGCGTTGCCGTCGAGGGCTTCCCAGGCGAACAGCGAGTAGTCGCCGGGGATGACGCCGCGCATCTGGAAGTGGCCGCGCTGGTCACTCACGACGCGCTGGTAGCGGCTTTGGCGCTTGCGGAAGCGCGCAGCTGGGACTGCCACCACGACCGCTCCCGGCACCGGCTGGTTCTTCTCATCGACCACGGTGCCGTCCAGCGTTGCGCCTTCGGGGCTGAACACGACAGTCACCGACAGCACGCCGCCGCTGACATTCAGTTCCGAGTCCGTGATGTCGCGCCCGTCGACGAACACCGAATCCAGAATCCAGTTGTCATGCTTGTTGGAAGCGGCCTCGACGTAGTAGCTTCCCGCCGGAATGTTGTTCCACTCAAAGGTGCCGTCAGCCTTCACGTGAAAAGGATCCTCGCCAAGACGAGCGGCAGCATTCAGCGCCTCCGGGTTGCCGTCGGTGGGCTCCAGGTAGAGAGTAAGCTGCGAGAAGTCGAAGGCACGGCCCGGAGTGCGCACCTGCCCGCGGATGGTGGCGCCGGGAACCGGGTTCAGGCGCAGGCTGTCGAGGTTCGTCCCGTTCACGTTGATGGTCTGGCGGGCAATGCGGGACTTGTCGCCGCTGTCTTCGATCGCCATCAAGGTGTAGTTTCCCGGCGCAACGTTCCGCAGTTCGAAAGTCCCATCCTTGCCGGCGTCGGTCTCGTTGAACACCATGCTGCTCTCGGCAGAGTGCAGGGTTACAACCACGTGGGTGCCGGGCGCAAGGTTGGCCACGGTTCCACTCAGCCGGGCGGTTGGCGTGCGGACCAGGGAGAAGTCAATCGGCGTCTCTTCCCCGGGCCGCAATTCCACCGTGGCGGCCTGGGAGCGATCGGTGGTGTTCGGGTAATAGGTGGCTACGTACGCCAGCTGGAGTTTGCTGCTCGTGGCCGCCTCTTTCGGGGGCGCGGCGATCGCCTGGAAATCGAGCGTGGGGGTTGCCGAGACGAAATACCGGCCCGGCGGCAGGCTGCTGATCCGGTATTCGCCGATGTCATTGGTTCGGTCCGTGCCCGCCACATCCAGCTGGCCGCTGCGGGAGGACAGGTTGCGGCGCAGAACCGCAACGTTCACGTTCGGCATCGGGTCTCCGTCTTCATCCACCACGCGCCCGGTCAGAACCGAGGCGGCCAGCATGTGCAGTTGCAGGTCTTTGAGCTGCTGTCCGGGATCGACCGAAATGGTGATTCCCTCGGCGTGATGGTGACGGGCGTCGACCGAGATGTACCCGGGATGCTCAACGAAAATCACATAACGCCCGGGACGAACCGGCGAAATCTTGAAATGGCCATCAGGCTCGGAGGTCGCGGTGTAGTTGGCGGGCTCCTCCTGGTTGTCGCCGATCAACTCGACCACCGCTTTTTTGAGCGGCTCGCTACCCGGATCCTTCACGACCGAACCTTCAACCGAAGCTTGAGCCGGCTCGCTCGGCCGCGCGGAGAGACCTGCCGGGCTCAGGGCGAGCAGAATTGCGCAGGCGGCGATGAGGCCGAGTTTCATATATCCCCGAGTTCCCGAGGGAGGGTCAGTTCAGGAAGTAGGTCCGGTACAGCGTGTCGCGTTGCACCGGCCTGAAGCCGGCATCGCGAATGATGCGCCGCAACTCTTCTTCGGTCGTGCAGTTGGTCACCCCGGCGGCGCGCACTACGTTTTCTTCCAGCATCACAGAGCCGACGTCGTTGCCGCCGAAGCGCAGGCCCATCTGGCAAACCTTGAGGCCCTGCGTGACCCAGCTGGATTGCACGTTCAGGAAGTTGGAAAGATAAAGCCGGGAGATGGCGAGAACCTTTAAGTACTCCACCGCCGTGGCCTCGTCCCAGTGGCGCCCGCCCAGAGCGGTGTTGGCGGGTTGAAAGCTCCACGGGATGAAGGCCGTGAAGCCGCCGGTTTCTTCCTGTAGCTCATAGAGTTTCTGGAAATGGTTAATGCGATTCTCGAAGGTCTCGCCGACCCCGAACATCATGGTGGCGGTAGTGCGCATGCCGAGCTGGTGAGCGGTGCGGTGCACGCTGATCCAGTCCTCGGTCAGGCACTTGAGGCGCGCGATTTTGTAGCGAACTTCGTCGTCAAGGATCTCGGCGCCGCCGCCCGGGATGGAGTCGAGGCCGGCATCGCGCAGGCGGGAAATCGTATCGCGAAGCGACAGATTACTGTACTCGGCGATGGCTAGAATTTCGGAAGCCGAGTAGCAGTGCAAGTGGACCTTGGGGAAGCGCTGCTTGATGCCGCGCAGCATCTGCTCGTGCCACTCGATCTTCAGGTCGGGATGCAACCCGCCTTGCATCAAGACGCCGGTGCCGCCCAGTTCGACGGTCTCGCGAATCTTGTCGTAGATGGTCTCGAAGTCGAGGATGTAGCCTTCCTTCGCCTTGGGCCCTTTCAGTGGCCGGTAAAACGCGCAGAATGTACAGTATTCCGTGCAGAAGTTCGTGTAATTGATGTTGCGGTCGATGATGTAGGTCACGACCCGCTCGGGATGGAGTTTGCGGCGAACTGCGTCGGCTTCCATACCGATGCCGACCAGGTCATCGGACCGGAACATCTCGAGGGCTTGCTGCTTGCTCAGGGCCATAAATAAGGTGCGCGATCCTAAGTCTGATTTTAACGGATGGGGACGGGTCCGGCCAGCCGAAAGCTGGTCAGGCACGCTGGTGGCGGGCGTGAGCGGCGGGCTTCTTCGAGTCTTTGGATGGTGTGCGCTTCAGGCGCAAGAAGACGATCACGCCGGTTACGGCGGCCGCTACGAAAATTAATCCCACGACGACATAGACTGTGGGCCGGGTATGTCCGCTGAAGAAACGCAGGAATTGCCGGCCGTAAAACAGCCCGAGCGCCGCGATCAGCGTGTAGCGGATGCCTCGTCCCAGTGCCAGCGCAGTCAGAAACCGGCCGCGGGAATACTGCAGCGCGCCGGCTACCAGCAGAAACGGCACGAACGGAAACGGCGGCGGGAGCAAGGCGGGGACCGCCACGCTCCAGAAGCCCCAGCGCGCGAAGTGGCTGTTAAAGGAGCTGGAACGGCGCGGGCCCAGCCGCTTATCGAGCGCTTCCTTGCCACCCTGCCGAGCGATGCGATAGGTGAGGTAGCCGCCGAGCACGGCCCCGGCCGTCGCCATCAGGGCGTAATACCACCACAGGTCGCGGTGGTGGATGGTCAAGGCAATCGTGAGGACATCCATGCTGCCGGGCAGCGGGATCACCGAGTTATCCGCCAGCCCGAGCAGCACCAGCCCAGGCCCGCCGAGACGACGCACCCAGCGCCAAAAGTTCGCGACGACAAGAAGGTCGAGGATCACAAGTGCCCGATCTTCCGGCCGCAGGCGCTAGGTGTTGACCAGCTTGGCAGCCTCCACAAACTGCAATGGGGGAGCGGCAGGCAGCACGCCCAGCTCCTGCGCGTACCGGTAAAAGAGCTGTAACCCTTCGATGCACCCGGGGTCGAGCTGGTAATGGATATTCTCGGTCAGATAGTGCCGAATCTCGGCCTCGGAGATCCCCAGCTGGGGGGCCCATTCCCGGGCAATATGCGCAATGCTCTCGGGCTGCAAGCCATGTTCGGCCGATGCCTGGAATACCGCGGCCAGATCCTGGGAGCTGTTTTCGAGCGCCGCGCGGCGCACCGCCCAGAAGGCGAAAACGAAGGGTTTTCCGGTGAAACGGATCCACTCCTCGGCCAGATCGAAGGTCTGGTAGCGCGAGCGCTCCACGCGCAGCGCGGTGTCGCCGATGACCATGCACGCGTCATGCTCGGAGAGCATCACTTCCAGGTTGGGCGCCATCGACGTGAACGTCCGCCCGCCTCCCAGCCAGCGCTCGAACAGCACCTTGGTCAGCGCGACCGAGGTCATGGAGGAGGAGTCGAGCGCGATGCTGCGGATTTCCTTCAGCGGGACTTTGCTGATCAGCAGAATCGAGCGCACCGCCCGGCGCGCCGCAATGGCCACGTTGGGCAGGATCACAAGATCGGGAATTTGGGTGTAGGCCGCAGCAGGAATAATGCCGATGTCGGCGGTTCCCGCCTGCAGGGCTGCCGCGCAGGCGGAAGGGACGGTATAAGAAATGTCGAAATCCGCCCCGGCGGTGCCATGCTCAAAATCCCACATCAGGGGCACAGTATTCAGGTACGAAATGGCCGAAATACGAAGACGTTTCATATCACTATGTTTGATTCTAACAAACGCGTGTGCGTCGCTTCCTTGACGTTGATTTTTACTCCCGTGTAGACCGGAGCATGGAGGATAGCCGTGTCCGCATTGGCTCCTACCGCACACTCCGGGATCGGCGAAAACGCGCTGCAATGGCTGGCGCTGGGGCTCACTCCGGGCTTGGGCGCGACCCGCGTGCGCCGGTTAGTTGAGCATTTTGGCAGCGTCGCCGCAGTGTTTCGCGCATCGCTCACCGAACTTGAGGCCACTGGGATGCTCGCCGTTTCAGCGCAAGCGATTGCCACGGGGAAATCGCTGGAACTGGCGCAGCAAGAAGGAACGCGGGCGGCGGCCGCGGGAGCGCGCATCGTCACGCTCGACGATCCGACGTATCCAACCCAGCTCAAACAGATCTACGATCCGCCGGTGGCGCTGTACGTGCGCGGGAGCGTGGAAGCGCTGGCACGTTACGGAATTGCGATGGTGGGCACGCGCCACCCGACGCCCTATGGGTCGGGCATGGCGGAGCGGCTGGCAACCGATCTGGCGGCGCGCGGGTTGGTGATCATCAGCGGGATGGCGCGCGGCGTGGACACGGCCTCGCATCGCGGCGCGCTCGCGGCCAAGGGAACCACCATCGCCGTCTTCGGGACCGGTGTGGATGTTCCGTATCCGAAGGAAAACAGCCGGCTGGCCGAGCAGATTCTGGCGATGGGCGGCGCGATTGTTTCCGAGTTCCCGATGAGCACCTTTCCGGCGCCGCAGAATTTTCCGATTCGCAACCGCATCATCAGCGGCATGTCGATTGGGGTGCTGGTGGTGGAGGCCGCGGAATACTCCGGCACGCGCATCACTTCGCGCTGCGCGCTGGAGCAGAATCGCGACGTGTTCGCCGTCCCCGGCAATGTCACCAACAAGAACTCCTGGGGCCCCAATACGCTCATCAAGCAGGGCGCGAAGCTGGTGGCGACCTGGGAAGACGTTTGGGAGGAACTCCCGGAGAATGTTCGGCTTGCGTTGGCTCCCCAGGGCGTGGATGCATCGAAAGGCGGGGAAACCGCATCTCTATTCGCAGACGAAGTCAAGCTGTCGCCCCACGAAGGCCAGATCTTCAGCCTGCTCAAAGCGGATGAGGCCGTGCACATCGACGAGATCGTCGAGCGGCTCGAAGGCCAGATGTCTTCCTCCGAAATCTTCGCCGCCCTGTTCGAGTTGGAACTGGCGGGCAAAGTGCGGCAGTTGCCGGGGAAGAATTTTGTGAAAAGCTTCTAGCTGTCAGCTATCAGCTATCAGCTGTCAGTATCGTGAGGGAGGCAGCTTGTGCAGAGTTTTCGGAATTTGAAGGTGTGGGAGAAGGCACATGCTTTGGCGTTGAGTGTTTACGCGTTGACGAAGGGCTTTCCGCGAGAAGAGCTCTACGGTCTCACGGCCCAGATGCGACGGGCGTCAGTTTCGATCGGGTGCAACATTGCACAAGGATGATGCCGTAAGGGCGACTCTGAGATGGGACGATTCTTGCAGATGGCACTAGGGTCTGCCAGTGAACTCGAGTATCAGTTTGTGCTGGCTCGCGATTTGGCGCTGTTGAACGCTGTAGATTACGAGCGCTTAGCTCACGGGGTGACAGAGGTTAAGAAGATGCTTGTTGCGCTGATTCAAAGGGTAAGAGCCGACCGGGTAGGACTGAAAGCTGACAGCTGAGAGCTGACAGCTGCACCCGGTAACTTGTTCCCGGCATCGGCTTCGTGCTAGCTTCAATTTTCATTCAATCCATAACGAGGGTACATTGTCCAAAGGTTTAGTCATTGTCGAATCGCCGGCCAAGGCGAAGACCATCCAGAAATATCTGGGGAAGGGCTTCACGGTCGAGGCTTCGCTCGGCCACGTGAAAGACCTGCCCAAGAGCACGCTGGGTGTGGACATCGACAACGAATTCGAAACGGAATACATCGTGATTCCGGGGAAAGAGAAAGTTCTCACCCGGCTGAAGAAGCTGGCGGAGTCGGCCGAATCCATCTACCTGGCGCCGGACCCGGATCGCGAAGGCGAAGCTATCGCGGCGCACCTCGCCGAAGAACTCGGCGGCAACGGTTCCAAGAAGAAAAAGAAGAAGGCAGCCGAAGATGCCCTGCGCATCCAGCGCGTGACCTTCAACGAGATCACGCAGCGCGCGGTGCGCGAGGCGTTCGATCATCCGCGGCAGATCGACCAGCACCTGGTCGACGCGCAACAGGCGCGTCGTGTTCTGGATCGGCTCGTCGGCTACCAGGTTTCGCCGCTATTGTGGGATAAGGTTCGGCGCGGGTTGTCGGCCGGGCGGGTGCAGACGGTTGCACTGCGGCTGATTGTGGAGCGCGAGCGCGAGATCAAGGCCTTCGAGAAGAAGGAATACTGGACCATCGACGCGACGCTCTCCGCGGCCAAGGGGCCGCAGTTCGATGCGCGGCTGCTGGGCCGGGGCGAAGAAAAAATCGAGGTTCCCAACGGCGAGGAAGCCGAGAAGATCCGCGCGTTCGTGGAGAAGGCCGACTGGCTGGTGCGGTCGGTCGAGAAGAAGGAACGCCGCCGCAACGCGGCTCCGCCCTTTACCACCAGCAAGCTGCAACAGGATTCGGCGCGCAAGCTGCGCTTCAGCGTGAAGCGCACCATGATGATCGCGCAGCGCCTGTATGAAGGCGTGGAACTAGGCGACGAAGGCCTGGTCGGCCTCATTACTTATATGCGTACGGATTCGACCCGCGTCTCCAACGAGGCGCTGACCGAAGTGCGCGAGATGATCCAGAAAGAATACGGAGCGCCTTACCTTCCGGAGCAGCCTAATACGTACAAGTCGAAGAAGGGCGCGCAGGAAGCGCACGAAGCAATTCGTCCGAGCTCGGTCGCCCGTAATCCGGAATCGGTCAAGCAATATCTGAAGGAAGATGAGTTCAAGGTTTACAAGCTGATCTGGCAGCGCTTTGTAGCGTCGCAAATCAACCCGGCGGTCTTCGACCAGACCACGGTCGACATCGATGCCAAGCAGGGCAACGAGAGCTACTGGTTCCGCGTGACCGGCTCGGTGCTCAAGTTCGACGGCTTCCTCAAGGTGTACGAGGAGTCGAAGGAGAGCAAGGACGAAGAGGACGAGGAGCTGAAGCACAAGCTGCCCGCGCTCGAGGCAGGGCAGAAGCTCACGCTCAAGGGCCTGAAGCCGGAACAGCACTTCACCGAGCCGCCGCCGCGCTACAACGAAGCGTCGCTGGTGAAGGAACTGGAAGAGCGAGGCATCGGCCGCCCGTCAACCTACGCCACCATTCTCAGCACCATCCAGGAGCGGCAGTACGTCACGAAGACGGGCGGCAAGTTCGCGCCCACTGAAATCGGCCTGGTCGTCACCGACTTGCTGGTCGATAACTTCCGCGACATTTTTGACGTGGCTTACACGGCGCGGCTCGAGGAAGAACTCGACGAAGTTGAGGACGGGAAAGAGAAGTGGACCGACGCGCTGGGCGATTTTTACAAGAAGTTCCAGAAGGACCTCCGATACGCCGAGAAGCACATGGAGAACATCAAGCGTATGGAGAAGCCCACCGACGAGAAGTGCGAGCAGTGCGGCTCGCCGCTGGTCATCAAGTGGGGTAAGCACGGGTCCTTCTACGCCTGCAGTTCCTACGACAAGGACGACCCCAACAGCTGCAAGTTCACCAAGGAAAATCCCATCAACCTGCCCGATCTCGACTCTGCCGATATGCAGGAGACGGCGCAGGAGGAGTACTGCGAGAACTGCGGGCGGGTGATGGTGCTGAAGCGCGGGCGGTTCGGGCAGTTCATGGCGTGCACCGGCTATCCGGATTGCAAGACGACGCGCCGTCTGGACCAGGGCAAGCGCGTGCCCGATATTCCGCTGGATGAGCCCTGCCCGAACTGCGGGCGGAACCTGATGATCCGCCATGGGCGCTACGGCGAGTTCACGGCGTGCAGCGGCTATCCGGAGTGCAAGTACGTCAAGCAGAACTTCATCGGCGTGAAGTGCCCGCTGTGCAAAGACGGCGAATTAGTCGAGAAGCGCGCGCGCAAGGGCAACACCTTCTACGGCTGCTCGAACTATCCCAAGTGCAAGTTCACCTCGGCCAACAAGCCGATTCCGGAAAAGTGCCCAAGCTGCGGGCACGACTACCTGGTGGAGAAATATTCGAAGGACGGCTCGGTCATCTCTTGCCCGAACAAGGAATGCGATTACGAACGCGCCGCCGCTCCCGCCCCGGTTTCCTGAAAAGCTTTCGAGTCTGGATTGGGTAGTCGCTCATCCAAGGGGAGGGCTCGTCTACGAGCGAGCCGCCTACTTGCAAACGATTCTGGAGGAAAGAGCCGCTATGCCAAGCACGCCGACTCACGCCGATGCAGAACTGATCTTGAAACTCTACGAAGCGCGCCGGGAAACGGAGATCCGCAAAGCGCGCGACTGGTGGCTGCAGAGCTTCTGGCCACAGAGTGCCGACGACATCCTTTCGGTCATGCGCTCCCCCAATTCGCGGGAGAATCACTGGTTTCGCCAGGTGCTCGGGTACTGGGGGATGGCCGTCTCGTTTGTGCAGCACGGCGTCCTAAACGAAAAGCTTTTTCTGGAGCCGAGCTTCAGCGGAGAGCTGTTCTTTCTCTACTCCAAGGTTGCGCCGTTCCTGAAGGAGGTTCGTGAGAAGACGCAGAACCCGAACCTGATGGTGAATTTCGAAGCCGTAATCCTTTCTGAGGCGGCGAAGCCGCGGCTTGAGCAAATCTCCAAGAACGTCGAAAACCTGCGAAAAATGCGGCTGGAGGCGAAAGCCAGCTAAAGGCTCGCGGACGACGGGCGGGGACGCCCGTCGCTCCACAGAACGCTACCTACAACCGGCCATCCCGCCACCTGGCGCGCACATCGTCCTCCACCGAGAAACGGCTCCGCGGATTCCGGCTGAATCTTTCCTCAAGCTCATACGCCTGGCGCTCCAGCGGAATTCCCTCGTATCCGCCACCGCTTACAAATCCGTGAACGTAGTGCCGGGAGAACGTTCGCAGACCAAGCGCGCGGTATTGCATCACGTGCACGAACTCGTGGAACAGTGTTTGAATACCCAGCCGTTCGGGATAGGCGATCAAGTCGACAAACGTGATTGCCCCAATCGCCGCCATCTCTGGAAACTCCCCAATCCCCAGCCGCCGTACCAGCGGATAAAACGATGGCGAAGGCACCTGGGTCTCGACCACGCGTGTTTCCTGTAAAACGCTTTCCGGAAAGAAGCCGGAGAGTCGCCGGATGATCTCGGGCGCGATCGGCTGCCCGAGGGGAAGCAGGCGCCGGCGTTGCCGCGCGATGTACCGCGCGGTCAAAAATGAGATGACCGGCAGCAGCGGACGAACGGCCCAGAGTGGCGGAGGCATTCAGGAAATATATTCGCGGATGTACTCGTCCGTGGTCGCGGCGAGTTCATGCAGATCGCCGTCAAAGATGACCTTGCCATCGCGCAGGATGAGGAACGCCATTGGAACCTCGGTGCGGGCGCCGGGCGGCAGCGGCTTCATCTGCTTGGCCTGCGGATCGAAGCAATGAGTTGCCATGGTGAAGGCGTCCTGGAGCCGGTGCGTGACCAGCAGGGAACTGGCCTTGGTCACGTCGCGCTGCTTCACGATGAGCTCGATGATGGTATTGGAGGTGACCGGGTCGAGGCCCCCGGTCGGCGAATCGTAGAGCAGGGTGCTGGGTTCGGAGATGATGGCGCGCGCAATGCCGACCCGGCGCCGCATGCCTCCGGAAAGTTCCGAGGGAAACATGCTCATCGTGTGCTCCAGTTCCACAAAGCACAAAGCCTCGCGCACCCGGCGATCGATCTCTTCGGGAGTCGCCGCGCCCTCATCCATCAAGCGAAAGGCGACGTTGTCGCGCACGGTCAGCGAGTCGAACAGCGCACTCTCCTGGAAAACGATCCCCACTTGCCTGCGCAACTCAAAAAGCTCTTCCTCGCGCATCCGGGTAACGTCCTGGCCCAGGGTATAAATGTGCCCGCTGTCGGCCCGGATCAGGCCCATGGCCAGCTTGAGGATTGTGCTTTTGCCCGAACCCGCGACTCCGAACAATGCCTTCGTTTCTCCACGCGGCAGGCGGAAGGAGATGCCGTCGAGCACGACTTTTTCCTCGAAGGCCAGGTACACGTTTTCAAACACAATCGCGTCCTTGGCCGGCTCCTGGGTTACGAGCTGGCGGGATTCGAGTTGGAGCGGTGGTGTAGACATTCAACGGGGATCAAAATTGGTGGCGGCAAGTCCGCCCAACGGGGATCATCGGGTCTTCGCATCCTCCCGAGTGAGCTGGCCTAGGTGCCCAGCAGCACCATCAGCAGGCGCGTGACGAACACATCGACTGCGATGATCAGAATCATGGAAGCGACCACCGCTTCCGTCGTGGCCCGGCCTACGCCTTGCGTTCCTCCCTTGGTGGTCAAGCCGTAGTAGCAACCGATGGTCGCGATAATGAAGCCGAACACCACCGGCTTAAACAGGCCCATGAACACGTCGGAAAAGACCAGGGTCTGCCAGGCGTTGCTCCAGTACTCATGTGCGTCCATTCCGAGCAGCAAGCCTGCCACAAAGCCGCCGCCAATCAGGCCCATCAGGTCGCCGAGAATGGTGAGGAAGAACATCATGACCACGGTGGAAACCACGCGCGGCGTGACCAGCTTCTTGAGCGGGTCGGTGCCCAGGGCGCGCATCGCGTCGATCTGCTCGGTGACGATCATGGAGCCCAGTTCGCTGGCCATGCCCGAAGCATTGCGCCCCGCGACCACCAGCCCGGCCAGAACCGGGCCGAGTTCGCGCACAATGCCGATTGAGACCAGCTGCCCGATGACCGTGGTCGCGCCAAAGCGGCTTAACGTGGTGGCGCTGTTGAGCGCCAGCGCGGCGCCGGTGAAAAAGACGGCGGCCAGAACGATGGGCAGGGAACCGAAGCCGATCAGGTCGGCCTGCTGGATCATGTCCGCGACGTAAAGCGGGCGCCGGAACAGGTTGGCCACCGACTGCGCGGCGAGCATGATGTATTCCTGGACGGACTGAACCTTGCTCTTCGCGAAGTCGGCAGGCGAAGCGATTTGAAGCGTTCTGAAGAAATCTCCAGCTGCCATCCCGTGCGCTCCATCGCACCAGCACGCACTATAGCAGAGCTACACCCGGCTCGCAGTAGGGGATGTGCGGGTTTTGTGCGGGCTTTGCGCCGGCTTCCGGCGAGAGACGCGGCAAGCCGCGTCTCTACCGGCGGAAGCAGTGAAATCTAATCGCGGTTGTTCTTCTTGCGGATTTCGATGTTCAGGCGCTTGATCTTCTGGTTGAGCGTGGAGAGCGGAACCCGGAAGCGCTCGGCCGCCTCGGTCTGGTTCCAGCCGCACTTCTCCAGCATGTCGGTGATGATGCGGCGCTCGCAGTCTTCCAGAATGTCGAACAGCGAGGCGTCAGGACGGTGCTCGAGCACCGGCATCGGCGTGCCGCGCCCGGCAATCTGATCGGGCAGCAGGTCGATGGTGATCTCGGGGCCGTTGGAGAGAACCACGGCGCGCTCGATGACATTCTCCAGTTCGCGCACGTTGCCCGGCCACGAGTAATTCAGCAGTGGCCGCAGCCCCTCGGGCGAGATGTGGCGCAGCGGGCGCTCGTTTTCCGCCGAATACTTTCCCAGGAAGTGTTCCACCAGCAACGGAATGTCTTCCTTGCGGTGGCGCAGCGGCGGCAAATCGATGGTGATGACGTTGAGCCGGTAGAACAGATCCTCGCGGAACTTTCCATCGCGCACCAGTTGGCGCAAATCCACGTTAGTGGCCGCGATGATGCGCACATCGACCTGGATCTCGTGCACTCCGCCCAAGTGCATGAACTTGCGGTCCTGGAGCACGCGCAGGATCTTGCTCTGCGTGTCGAGGCTCATGGTGCCGATCTCGTCGAGGAACAGCGTTCCTTTGTCGGCGACTTCGAACAGCCCCTTCTTCGACGCGATCGCGCTGGTGAAGGCGCCCTTTACGTGGCCGAAGAGCGTGGATTCGAGCAAGTCCGGCGGCATCGACCCGGTGTTGACCGGGACGAAGGGACGATCGCGCCGCGGAGAGTTCAGGTGGATCGCTTTGGCGATCAGCTCCTTGCCCGTGCCGCTTTCCCCTTGCAGTAGCACGGTCGAGCGGCTGGCCGCGACCTGCGCCACCAGGTCGAAGATCTTCAGCATCGGCTCGCTCTTGCCGACGATGTGCTCGAAGTTGTAGCGCTGTTTCAGCGCGCGCTTCAGCTGAATGTTTTCTTCTTCGACCTTGGCGCGGGCCACGGCCGCACGCACATCGGCCAGTAATTTCTCGTTATCCCAGGGTTTCTGGATGAAGTTGGCGGCCCCCGCCTGCATCGCCTTCACCGCGTTCTCGACAGTGCCGTAGGCGGTGATCATGATGACGGAAAGCTGCGGGTCCTGCGCCTGGATTTCGGCGAGGACGTCCATGCCGTTGCGATCCGGCAGCGCCAGATCCAGCAGGATCAGATCGAACGGCCGGTCTCCGATTCGCGCCAAGCCCTCGCGGCCGGTGGAAGCGGATTCCACGTCGTAGCCCTCCAACTCGAGAAGGGTGTGCAGGGACTCGCGGATGGCCGCTTCGTCGTCGATGATCAGCACGGAACCAGCCGATGGCATGGGCTCACTCATTTTAGGGCGGGAGATCACGGCAGCTTCAGACATTGACGGCCTTCCTTGTCAGGGGGAAATCCAGGTAGAACGTCGTACCTTCTCCGGGGTGGCTCTCGACTCGAATCTTGCCCGCGTGCTCCTGGATGATGCCGTAGGTGACGGAGAGTCCCAGCCCGGTTCCCCGGTTCTGGCCTCCCCGCGCTACATTCTTGGTCGTAAAGAATGGATCGTAGATCCGGTTAATGTGCTCGGGAGCGATGCCGCTGCCCGTGTCCGAGATGCTCACGGACACGCCGGCGCCGTTGCTGGTCACGATGTGCAGCGTTCCGCCCTCGGCCATGGCGTCTTTTGCGTTCAGGAACAGGTTCAAGAACACCTGCTGCAAACGTCCGGAATTACCTTGGATCCTGGGCAGCCCGGACGCGAGTTCGTCCTGCACTTTCACCTGCGCGGTGCGGAACTGGTGTTCCAACAGCGCCAGGGTATCGACAATGATCTTGTTCACGTCTACGTCGGTGAACTCGGTGCCGCTGGTGCGGGAGAAGTTCAACAGGTTGTTGACAATCTCCGACGCGCGGAAGGTCTGGCGCGTGACCTTCTCGAGCAGCGCCGCCTTCTGGGGATCGGTCTGCAACTGCTTGGCGAGCATTTGCGCGTACGACGAAATGACCGCCAGGGGTGTATTGACTTCGTGGGCGACGCCGGCGGCCAGCAGTCCGATCGAGGAGAGCTTGTCGGCCTGCGAGAGCTGCGCCTCCAGCTCCACCCGCTCGGTGATATCGTCCACGATGATCAGCCGCCCAATCACGTTGAACTTGCGCGTGACCAGCGGCGCGATCGCGGCGTTGATGGTGCGCACCTCGCCCGCCGGCGTGATGAGCCGGAACTTGTACAGGTTGTGGATGCCCGGATTCTGCCGGACCCGGTAGAACTCTTCGACGAACTCCGGCGGGAACACTTCGCTGAGCGGGCGCGTGAGCGCCTGCCACCGCGGCAGTGCGTACATGACTTCCATCTGCGAGTTCCACGATTCGATGCGGTCGGCCAAATCCACCGCAATCACGCCCACGTTGATCGACTCCACGATGTTTTCGTTGAAGTCCTTCAGCCGCTCGTACTCGGCGACTTTTTGCTCGAGCGACGCGTACAGGCGCGCGTTCTGGATGGCGATGCCGATGTAGCCCGCCAAAGTTTCCAGCAGTTCGACATCTTCGCTGGTGAGGAAGTCGCCTTCCGCAGTCTTGCCGAGCGCCAGGACCGCGATGGTCCGGTGCTGCGCCCGGCAGGGAATGTAGTAGTTCAGGTCGAGCCGCGCGATGGTGTTCTGCGCCGTTTGCGACTCGCGCGGCACCAGATGGGTGTTCTCGAAGAACAGGTGCCCGGCTTCCATCTCCGGGCGTTGGGCGCTGAGGAAGCTGAAATCCAGGCCGGTGGCCGCGGCGACGCCCGAGGACTTGGCCAGCGCGAAGTGGTCGGCTTGCTCGCCGGCCGCCAGCAGGATCGCAACCCGGTCGACCAGCAGCGTGCGCGAGAGCCGGTCGATGACCGAACTCAACATCTTGTCCAGATCGGTCTGCGCGCTCAGTTCCCGGCCGAACCCCACCAGCGTCTTGCGATAGTCGTAGCGGGTCCGGTAGAAGAACTGGTCGACGCGATCCTGAATCCACTTGCGGACCGGATCAAACAACAGCGCGGTGACTACCATGGCCAGGATCAGGCCGGCGGGACCGCTGGCCGGAATCCGGGCGTGGACCAGTTCGACCACCGCCGCGATGAACGCGAAGTAGAGTCCCACCACCGCCGCTGCCGCCAGCGTGTAGACCATGCCGCGCTTGAAGATCAGGTCCACATCCATCAGGCGGTAGCGCACAATCGCGTAGCCGAAGGTGAGCGGTAGCAGGGCCAGCGACAGCACCGAAACCTTCATCAGGTTGGTGGGCAGCGACCCGGCCAGGTAGGGAATCACGTAGAACAGGGTGAACGGCGCGATCGCCAGGATCGTCCCGCGGGTGACCCACTTCAATTGCTGGCGCAGTACCGGGGTCGCGGCGCGGCGATAGCTGTACCAGAGCACGGCGGCGGCGCCCACGAACATCAGCGCCAGGTAGGACATCTCGAGCCGGTCGAGATTCCACTGCAAGCGTTCGCTCGCGGCCAGGTAGCGCACCGCAAAGACGTGAATGGCGAGCAACAGCGCGCCCGGCAGATAAACCAGCGACACCGACCACGGATGTCGGCGCACGAATTCGCGCTTGTCGGGGAACGTGAGCACAAAGTGCAGGAACAGCGCGGGCTGCAGCATCCACGCCACCACGTTGCCCCAGAGCACGATGTTGTCGAACTCGTTCAGCTTGCCGGTGTAGTGAAAGGCGTAGAGGATGAACGAGGTCAGGCAGAACAGGTAGAAATGGGTCGCGCTCGGCGCGGTCCAGCGCCGCAGCAGCACATAGATTCCGATGCCGAGGTAGATCAGCGCAATCAGCCGCAGCCAGTCGTACAGCGAACGCTCGGCAGGAATCAGAATGACGCTGACATCGACCGGCACGGACTGGCGCACGATCGAATAGGTCGCCTTGGACCAGATGCCGACCTGATACAGATGCCGCTCGAGGCCGGCAATATTTTTGATCGAATGAGAATCAACCGCGCTGAGCTGGTCACCGGCCTGGATGCCCGCCTTTTCTCCCGGACCGTCGGAGGCGACGCGGTTGGCGATCAGTCGCCCGTCGCGCTCGATCCACCACACCCCGTCGTAAGGAACCTTGAACTGGCGTTCTTTCTGGAAGTTGATCCACGCAAAGACACAGGCCGCCACCGTCAGCAGGATAAGCAGCAAGGCTGTGAATCGATTCTGCAGGTCCCTGTTCATCGAACTCAGGCGGAGATCCGCCCAACCCGGAGTCAGGGTCGGAGGGCTTCCCGCAAGAGGCAAGAGCAACTTCGGTGCCACCCTCGCATCGGTGTCGTATTCGCTAAGTCTAGGCCCGGCCACAACTTCCAAGATTATAGAGCGGCTGCCGAACGCGAAATACGCCTTTTCGTAGGTTTCTCTTGGATTTCGTATGTGCTGTGCTTGCTTCAAATTACGGAGAAAGACGCCTCCCCTCAATGTTCGCCGGAGAAGTCAAATGCTCTCCTCCGAAACGAACGGCCGGGTGGTGTTGAGCGAGGTTATGGCCGTTTCCAGAGATCAGAAGCACGTTCACAGCTCGCTCAGGTAGAATTTTGGCTTCATGGCAAACCTACAAGAAATCATTCAGCGCGAGCGCGAACACCTTCTCCAGACCTACAACCGGTATCCCGTAGCCTTCGAGCGCGGCAAAGGTGTGTTTCTCTTCGATGTGGAAGGGAAGAAGTATCTCGATTTTCTCTCGGGGCTGGGCGTGAACGCCCTGGGGCACTCTCATCCGCGGATCGTGAAGACCATTCGCGAGCAGGCTGCGAAGTTGTTGCACATTTCCAACCTGTACTACCACGAGTACCAGGGACTGCTCGCCGAGAAACTGGCCAAGCTGTCGGGCCTGGACCGCGTGTTCTTCTCCAACAGCGGTACAGAAGCGATCGAAGGCTCCATCAAGCTGGCTCGCCTGGCCGGGCATCGGGTTGGCGGCGCTGCCAAGAGCCGCCTCATCGGGTTGCAGGGCTCGTATCACGGCCGAACCTTTGGCGCGCTGTCCTTGACCGGGCAAGAGAAGCACCGCAAAGGCTTTGAGCCGCTGCTCGAGGACGTCACCTTCGTCCCGCGAAATGACGTCGAAGCTTTGCGTGCGGCGTTCAACGACCAGACCTGCGCCATCGTACTCGAGCCGATTTTCGGCGAAGGCGGCATCTATGAGTGCTCTACGGAATTCCTGCAGGAGTGCCGCGCGTTAGCGGACCGCCATCAGGCCGCGCTCATCTTCGACGAAATTCAGTGCGGAATGGGACGCGTCGGTACGCTGTTCGCCTTCCAGAGTTTTGGTGTCACGCCCGACATCGTTGCGGTCGCGAAGCCGATCGCCGCCGGGCTGCCGTTGGGCGCTTTTATTTCCAAGGAGCAGTTCGCGTCGGCCATTGCTCCCGGGCAGCATGGGACCACGTTTGGCGGCGGGCCGCTGGCATGCCGGGTCGCGCTCGAATACCTGGCGATCGTGGAAGAGGAAAATCTCCTCGCCAATGTTGCAAAAGTAGGCGGCTATCTCAATCAGCAGTTGCAGGAGCTGGCGAGAACCTATGCGGTTGGGAAAGAAGTCCGCGGCCGTGGCTTCATCCAGGGCCTGGATTTGGAGATCCCATCGCGGCCCATCGTAGAAGCCGCCTTGGAGCAGGGGATTCTCATCAACAGTACACAAGACACTGTAGTGCGTTTCCTGCCTCCCTTCCTGCTGCAGGAACAGCACGTCGACAAGGGCATTCGCGTGTTACGGAAATTGCTGGGAAAGAAGCGCCGCGCCCAGGCCGCCTGAACGCCGGAGGCAAAAAAGCGGGGAGCCGAAGCTCCCCTTTTCACAGAAGCGACAGAGGCGATATCAGTTAGATAGAGTCTGGTGGATGGGAAAAAGTTGTCCGCCCGGCCACAAATCCATGTCCCGGTCCACAATGGCTGCCCCTCGACGCCCGGCCGCGCCGCCCAATCCGCCGGGTGTGGAAGAACACTTCGTAGAAATCGACGGCGCGCGGATGCGTTACCTGCGTTCCGGCTCCGGCCCAGCCCTGATCCTGGTGCATGGGCTGATGGGGTACTCGTTTTCCTGGCGCTACGTCATGCCCGTGGTCAGTCGGGTCGCGACTGTTTACGCCGTCGACTTGCTTGGAGCGGGATTTTCCGATCGGCCCCCGGATCTCGACTGCCGCCTGCGCCCCTCGGCGGAGCGCCTTCTGCAATTCCTGGAAAAGCTGGGCATCTCCCAGTTCGATCTACTGGGAACCTCGCACGGCGGGGCCGTCGCCATTCGGGCGGCGGCGATGCTTTCGGAAAAACCATCGCCGCAACTTGGACGACTGATCCTGGTGGCGCCGGTAAATCCCTGGTCGCCGCATGGCCGTTGGCTGGCGCCGCTGCTGGGAAGCCGTTTCGGCTCGCGCATGTTTGTGCGGGTTGCGGGCAATCGCCCGGCGGCGCACGGGTGGGCCTTGCGCCGGTTGTTTGGGAATCCCGCGAAGATTCATCCCGGCACGCTGGAAGGGTACATGGCGCCGGCTGCGCTTCCCGGCTACCTGGAGTACGGACTCAAAATCGCAAGCCACTGGACCGACGGACTGCGCGAACTCAACTCGGCCCTTCCCAAAGCCGCGCGGTATCCGACGCTGCTGATGTGGGGAAGCCATGACCGGGCGGTGTACGCCTCGTCGGCCGAGCCTCTCCGTCACCAGTTCCAGGACTGCGACTTGGTTGTGTTCGCCGGAGTCGGTCACTTGCCCTATGAAGAGGCCGCGGACGAATTCAATCAGACCCTGATGCGCTTTCTGGAGACGAGCTCCAGTTCGCATCCACCGGCAGGTACCTCTCGCGCAGCAGCCATCCGCGATTCGCGCTAAGATCGAAACTCCAGCATGGCGCTGCCCATTCTCGATGTGGCTCGGGATGTGATCGCGCGGCACGGATACTGGGCCGTGGGCGTGGCGCTGCTGCTGGAAAATGCCGGGCTGCCCCTGCCCGGGGAAACCGTCCTCCTGTTGGCGAGTTTCCTCGCCTACTCCCGCCATGAATTGCAGATCGGCTGGATCATCGTGATCGCCATCTGCGCCGCCTCGCTCGGCGACAATCTCGGGTTCTTGATCGGCGACCGCGGCGGCCACCTGTTTCTCAGGCACTATCAGCGCCGGTTGCACATTTCGCCGTCGACGATCGAGCGCGGCGAGCGCCTCTTCGCCCGCTATGGAGCGGTCACCATTCTGTTCGCGCGCTTCATCGCCGGCTTGCGCGTCATCGCCGGGCCGCTGGCGGGCGTGCTCCGCATGCCCTGGAAAACCTTCGTAGTCTTCAATGTGCTCGGCGCGACTCTTTGGGTCCTGGTCATCACTACCGTCGGCTACTTGTTCGGCCAGCACTGGCGCCGGTTGCTGATTGTTGTCGAACGCCTGAACCTGGCGGTCGTGGTGCTGGCGGTGATAGCGGTCGCGATGATCTGGTACTGGCATCGCCGGCAATCGAAATAACCGGGTCAGCTCTACCCGGAGCCATGCGTTTGCCCATGCCCACGCCGAGCGCTACCAGCGATTCCGCCGGTTACGAAAGCGTGTTTCCGGGGTGCGGCTCGCATTGCCCCTGGCGGTTCCCGATGCTAGCCTCAGAGCAGCAAGGTCCATGAAATCAGACGTCCTGCGACCGGAGATTCCGCGCGGAGGCTTGGCTCGTCTCGGCGCCGCCTTGCGGCTCGAGCACGCCGATCTGTGGGTAAAGTTCCTGCTGGCTCTGCTCGGACTCGGGCTGGCCTTTGCAGCGGCCCTGTTTTCCACGGTTTCGCGCGAGTCCGGCAATCTCTGGGCAACCCTGATCCTGGCTTCCGCGGCGCTGGTTCTGGCGACGCTGGTTGGACTCGCGACCGTGCCCCACCTTGCGCAACGCGTCGTCAGCGCGCGCTTGCGGGATGCGGTGGACTACGAAGTCACCCGAACCGGGGTGGTGTACGCGATCTCCACCATCCTGATCGCCGTGGCCGCTCTCAATACCGGAAATAACCTGCTCTACATCATTGTGGCTGCCATGCTGGCGGCGATCATGGTCTCGGGTATCGCTTCGGCCGCCGTGCTGCGCGGCCTGGAACTGGAAGTCTTTGTGCCGGATCACGTATTTGCCCGGACCCCGGTGGTGGGGCGGCTGGTGGTGCGCAACCCGCGCAAGTGGCTGCCGTCATTCTCTATCCAGGTCGTGCCTTCGAAGCGGAAGAACCTGGGAAAGCGCTGGGCGCTGGAGCCCGCCACTTTTTCTTTTCCCGGCCGCCGCCTGCAGTGGCTTCGCTTGCCCGATCAGCGCGTGCGCCGCGTGCCTCGCCAGGAGCCGGTGCCGGGCATCTTCGAAGGAGCCGCCCATTTTCCCTACATCGGACCCAAGGCCGAGCTCAGTGCGGAACTCGAGCTGAACTTCCGCCGCCGCGGGCAATATGCCGAAGACAACTTCGGGCTTGCGACCCGCTTTCCTTTCGCGTTCTTGACCAAGACCCGCAGGCTCCCGCTGGCACGGTCCATCCTCGTCTATCCCCCGGTCGAGCCGACTGACGAGTTCCTCCATATCCTGCCCACCATCACCGGAGAATTTGAAAGCTTCGTCCGCGGACGCGGCTATGATCTGTACCGCATTCGCGAGTACCTGCCGGAAGATTCGGCGCGCCACGTCGATTGGAAGGCCACCGCCCGCTCCGGCTCCCTCAAAGTGCGCGAGTTCAGCCGCGAGGATGAACGCCGGCTTCGACTGGTTTTTGATAACCCCGTCCCGCGCCTTCTGAGCGAAGAAGGCTATGAGCGCGGAGTCGCGCTGGCTGCCTCCCTGGCCTGGCATTTTGCCGCCGAGGATGCCGAGCTGTCGTTCGCGAGCCAGGGCTATGCGCCCGACAACGATCTCTACAAGTTCCTGCGTTACCTGGCTACCGTGAACCCGGTAGAAGATCCTTCGATCCTGGATCGTCTCCAGGCGACCGACGACTACAACATCGTGCTCACGACCCGGCCTCGGGGGAGCATTCCTACCGGGCTGTGGAACTGCTCGTATGTGATCTTTCTGGATGAACTGGGCCCGGGCTCGATGTCTTCCGGCGTTCAGACCACCGACAAGCTGCTGCGGCCGCGCCCGGCCATCGCGCGCTAAGCCTCAGGGGATCCACGGAGTACCGCTGCTACAGCGAATTTTCTTTGTTGAGCGTCCCCGGTTTCGTCGTATACTCCGCCCCGGCCATGCCCCGTTTGGGGTGCCCCGCTGGCCGCTCGCAGTTTCCTGGGAGGTGCAGCGAATGCCCTGCATCAAGGAGCTAGTCAAGAGTCAGACCCCGTTTTGCGTGGACGTGGAGCACACCGTGCTCGAGGCCGCCCGCGCCATGGTCGAGCGCAACATCGGCGCGGTTCCGGTGCTGGAGCACGGCCGACTGGTCGGCATTTTTTCCGAGCGCGATCTGATGCGCCGGGTAGTGGTGGAGGGCCGCGATCCTCGCCATACCCGCCTGCGCGACGTGATGACCATCGATCCCCTGACGGTGGCTCCCCACGACGATACCGACCAGTGCCGCTTGCTCATGCATCGCCACGGATTCCGCCATCTGCCCGTGTGTTCCGGGGCGGAGGTGGTTGGGGTGATTTCACTGCGCGACATCCTGCTCCGCGATCTTGATGAGCGCGATGAGGAAGTACGCATGATGCGCGCCTATATCCACTCCACGCCCTGAGACCATCGCGACCCGCCCCCCCGCACGGGTCTCGAAGTTTTCCGTCACAGTTGGAGTTCCAGAACGGGTGTGCCCCTTCACCGAGGTAATCACGGCGGAAGGGCTGCCGTCGGCGATGCCGCCGCCGGTGTCGCTAAAGAATGCCAGCGCAAGGAGATCGAAAGTAACCCGGGAGTTCATTACGGGAGGTTACTTTGGTACATTGATCCCTCGCGTAGAGCTGGTAAGTTGGGAACAGCCCATGGTATCTATGATTCAACGCGGAGCGCGCCACTTAATCGACGATTCGTCGATCGCTCCCATGGGTTCTGCTTGATCGTGTCGGCCAAACTCGCTGAAAGTGTCCTCTGGTGCGCCCATCCGACGCTCCAGTCGGTGCTGGCCGTGGTCATGTATCGCCGCCGGTTGCACCGCATTTTTCCCGTCTTCTTCGCCTACATCGTCGCCCAGATTGCCATTTTCGTGGTCCTGTATCCCCTGAATGATGGGACCCACTATGAGGCCTTCTTCTACACCTACTGGGGAACGACCGCGCTCAGCGTGTTACTGGGCTTCAAGGTGATCCACGAGATTTTTCTGGATGTTTTCCGCGCGTACCACAGCTTGCGCGACCTGGGCACCGTGCTGTTCAAGTGGGCTGGCCTGGTTATGTTAATGGTGGCTTGCGTAGTGGCCGCCTCGAGCACCGGCCGCAGCACCGACCCCATGGTGAATGGCATCCTGGCCCTGCATCGCAGCGTGCGCGTGATCCAGGTGGGCTTGGTCTTATTCCTTTTGGTCTTCTCTGGATACCTGGGCACGCACTGGAAGCAGAAGAGCTTTGGCTTCGCACTCGGCTTGGGCGGGTATGCCGCGGTTGAGCTGTTCCTGGTGGCGTTCAATGGGAGCCTGTTGAGCCATCGGGCTCAAATGCTGCAGTCGCTGATTATCATGGCCGCCTATAACCTGGCGATACTGACTTGGATCGCCTATGCGCTGGCGCCTGCCTCAGAGCCGACCGTAGCGGTCGGCCGAATTCAGACTCGGCGCTGGGAACAGAGCCTTACCGACCTGCAGCATCCGTTGGCCACCGATTCCTTGATTCCCATGTTTGAAGGGATGGTAGATCGTGCGCTCTCTGGCTCGCGGCGCGAGGATCATGCCAGCGCGATCGAAGATGTGTTCGTCCAGACCGATTCCATTTTGTCTCGCCAGACCGGTACGGCTCCGTCACACTTTCCTGCCGCCGAATCGGCAGTTACCCATCGCTAGATTGTCCGTCAGCCTTCCTGCATAGCAAAGCGTTCTCCTGTCCCGCTTTACTGGCAATCCGCGGACTAAGCGGTCTGGCGTAGCCCCCTACAGAAAAACACGTCAAGTATTTCCTGTAGATTTTCGTAAAATTATTTTTGCGTGCGGGAAATGTGGATCTTGGAGTCCTATATCATTGTGCGACAGTAAGTTAAGCGAGGGGTGCCGATTGTAGCAATTTGAGACGCGGGGTGCCGCTGGGGCGGCCAAGACCCCAACTTAGTAACAAACTTTAGTAACCCCTGTATAATGCGCGCGCGAGATCGCCGGCGTCGTTCATCGACGACACTCGCAAGGAGAGAACCCCATGAAACGAACGATCAGGGCGATGTTCCTGATGGTCGCTTTTCTGAGCACCTATGTAGTGGCCGCCGTCCCCAGAGTGCCCGCTCCGGACGGAGGACCAATGCCTGTGTGCCCACCCAAGACAGGTTGCACCCAACGCTAGACCTTGAACAAGGTCACCAAAGTAACCTGCTGGTAACCTGACTGAACTTGAGACATTGCTTCCCCAAAAGCATCAAGGGGCCGATGAGAGACCAACTCCATCGGCCCTTTTTCTTGGATGGTGAATTTCGGCGCCTGGGTTTCCTGCGGCTTTATGACGCCTTGGCGTGCCACTTTGCTTCCAGCAGATCCAGAAGCGCCCGGGCCTCGGTGACCGGGGGCCGGCACGCAAATCCAGTGCACACCACCGCCAGGCCCCCCGCCTGAATGCCGGGAACATTGGGGATGGTCTGGGCCAGCGCGGGCGGTAGCTTCTGGGGAACGGCTTCTCCAGCCGCCAGGCGCAGCACGGCCTGGTTAAAGCGGAAGGCATGAATGGTCGCCTGGGCGAGCTCCCGGGCCCGCTCCCCGTCCCCAACCACAACCACCTGCGTGTGCGGCTCGGAGAAGTACACGGCCGCGATCCCATACGTCGCCCCGAAAATGCCGTACTGCGGCGCCATCCCGGCAAAAACCTCCAGGGTTTGTTCCGCCTTTTCGCGATACGCTGCTTCGCCGGTGTAGGCATGCAGGCGGATCAGGGCGATCGCCGCCAGCGGATTTCCCGCCGGCGTGGGAGAGTCCTGAAAGGGCTTTCGACGTGTTCCGAGCACGCCCAGGCGCACTCCACTCTCGTCGCTCTCGGTATCGCAGAACCCGCCCGAAGTCGGATCGAAGAACTTTCCCACCATCGCCTCCGCAATCGACCTGGCAAAGTTGAAGTAACTCAGGTCGCTGGCGGCCTCGTAAGCATCGAGGCAGGCATTTGCGGTGGCGGCATAGTCATCCAGGAGGCCAGGCACGTCACGCTTCGCCGCGTTCGGGTCGGAATAGGCGAGCACGTGCAGCAAGCCCTGGCCGGGCTTCCATCCCTCCGACAAGATGCGGTCCAGCGAGCGCAGCCCGAAGCGGCGCGCATCGTCGAGCCCGAGCACCCTCGCAGCCTGCAGGTACGCCGAGACAAACAGGCTGTTCCAGCTCACGTATACCGTCTTATCCACATAGGGAGTGGGCCGCTCCCGCCGCGCGGCATACATCTTCTGTTTCGCTGACTGAAGCAGCTCGCGCACGCGCTCGATGCCAATCTTCATGCGCGCGGCAATGTCTTCCAGCGAGGCCCGCACATACAGCACATTCTTCGCCGGGTTGTGGTGCATCTCGCCGACTTCATGGATGTCGTAGCGCAGTGAGGCAACTTCCGCCTCCTCTTCCGTCAATACCGCCTGCGCCTCGGGCAGCGTCCAGGTGAAGTAATCGCCGTCGTCCTCCATCGAGTAGTCGGCGTCCTGCGAGGCATAGAACCCGCCATGCTCCCGGTCGGTGAGCCACTCATCCACCCAGCGGATGATGTCGCGCGCCACGTCGGCATAGATGTCGTTGCCGGTGACCTGCCAGGCATGCACATAGTTCTTCAGCAGCTCGGAGTTGTCATAGCTCATCTTCTCGAAGTGCGGAACGACCCAGCGCTCGTCGACCGAGTAACGATGGAACCCGCCTGCGAGTTGGTCATACACGCCGCCGTGGGCCATGCGCAGGAGCGTGGTTTCAAACACATTGCGGACGGCCTCATCCCCGGTGCGCGCGTAGTGCTCGATGAGCAGGTCGAGCGCCGAGGGATGAGGAAATTTGGGCGCCTGGCTGAAGCCGCCATTCTGCGCGTCAAACATCGACAGCGCCGATTGCACGATGGCCGCCACCACCTCCGGATTGAACCGCGCACTGCGGCCGGCAAACGCCTCGCCGTGGGCGATGGCGTGCTCCACCATCTTCGCCTGCTCGAGCACGTCGTTGTTCTTTTCGCGGAAGGCGCTGGCGATGGAAAGCAGCACGCGCCGGAAGCTGGGCCGCCCATAATGATCGTCCGGCGGAAAGTAGGTTCCGCCGTAGAAGGGCTTGCCGTCGGGCGTCAGAAAAGCGGTGAGCGGCCAGCCCCCCTGCCCGCTGATGGCGCTGACCGCGGCCTGATAGCGGCTGTCGATGTCGGGCCGCTCGTCGCGATCCACCTTTACGGCTACGAAGTGCTCGTTCACAAGCTTGGCGACTTCGGGATCGTCGTAGGACTCGCGATCCATCACATGGCACCAGTGGCACCACACCGCGCCGATGTCGAGCAGCATCGGTTTGTTCTCCGATTTCGCTTTGGCAAACGCCTCTTCTCCCCACTCGTGCCACTGGATGGGCTGGTGCATGGCGGAGCGCAAGTAGGCCGAGGAAGCCTCGGCAAGCGAGTTCAGCGGGTCGGTGCTCATCACGCCCTAGTCTAAATGTTTTAATTTCTTCGCGCCTTGGCCGACCCGGCCCTAAGCGTCAAGCATTTGAGCAAACGCATACGGCCTTGAACGCTGGTAATGCAAAAGATTCAAAAAGTTTTCTTGCACTCCGCCTGCGCTCGGGACACAATAACCCAACACGAACAGGGCCAACACACCCGTTGTAAGGAAGACCGTTTGTCTGCCAGGGGTCGACAGCGGCCAGGTCTCTCGAGCCGCGGTTCCGCTTCGAACAGTGGGTTGGGATTTTGGGAGTGAGTTTGGACCAAGGAGGTCCATGACCACAGCACGAGCGGAGCAGTGTCTACCCGTCGAGCAGGGAAACCACGGTCCCACGCCGAATCGTTGGCGGCACAGGTTCCGCCGGGCCAGCGAGGCCATCTTCCTTTTTGTTCTGTTGCTCCTGCCCGGTGCGCTTTTCTCCCAGCAGGCAATCCCAGCCTCAACCCACCTGGTAATTCCCAACGGGACTCCGGTCCGGCTGCGCCTGGCCGAAACCGTTTCCTCCAAGTACGCGCGGAAAGGCGACCGCCTGCCCTTCGTGGTCAGCGACGATGTCAACTTGGGCGGCTTTACCGTGATCCGCGCCGGTGCTCCGGCATGGGGAACTGTCGCTGAAGTGCGCGGCAAGCGCATCCTTGGCCTTCCCGCCAAACTGATCTTGAGCCCCGACACGGTCGAGCTGGCCAACGGCGAGCAGGCGCCGCTGAGCGCCGAGATGGAATTTCGAGGGCACTTGCATGTCGCCCGCATGGCGGCCGAGATGGTGGCCACCGGCCTGGTCTTCCTGCCCGCGTCGCCGGTCTTTCTGCTGACTCGGGGCAGTGACTGCTTTGCCCTGAAATCGTCGGAAGTCACCGCCTACCTGCACGGCACCCAGGAGGTGGCGGTCGACACCCTGCCTTCCGCGGGCGTGCACCTGGCCGAACTGGACCACATGATCGACTTCCTCCCGCCCCGGGTGATCGATGGCCACGGGCGGGAAGGCGACATGGTTAATCTGATCTTTGTGGCCAGCGACTCAGAGTTACGCGAGGCCTTTGCCCGCGCCGGCTGGATTAAGGTCGATCAATCGAAGGCCAAAGTGGCCTGGCATCTGTTCTGCCACGGCACACACTATACCCACCTGCCCATGGCCCACTTTTTCCTGTTCGGACGAGCGCAGGACTATTCCTACGCATTGCCCGACCCGCTGGCGATTGTCGCCCGGCGGCATCACTTGCGGATCTGGAAGACGGACGCGCGCGTGAACGGCAACCCGGTCTGGGTGGCGGCTGCTACCCACGACGTCTCCATCGACTTCCGCGCCTATCGCTTGCACATTACCCATCGCATCGATCCGCACGTCGATGCCGAACGCGATTTCATCGCCGCCAGCCTGGCCGATACCCGCCTGGTCGCGCGCACCGAGTACGTATCAGCCGCGGACCCCATCTACGAAGCGACCACCAACCAGGGCCAGACTTACTATTCCGACAGCCGGCTGCTGCTGGTGCAGCTCAGGCAGCCCAGCCCGGAAACGGACGTGGCAGTTGCGCACCGCGATGCGCGCCCGAACGTGAATCCCGGTGCGAAGGTGGCTTTTGACGCAGGTTCGGGCGAAGCGAACCATCCGGAGAAAACGACCGTCATCCAGAACGGGCCCTAACCCCCGCGCTGGGTAGAGACGGGGCTTGCCCCGTCTCCGGGGTCGGGGCCGTCTCCTACGTCGCGTCCCGTCTCAGACGCGGCAAGCCGCGTCTCTACTGCATCAGCTTGCGGGCAATCGTGCAGTACAACTCGACCGCATCCGCCAGTTGCTTCTTCTCTACGTACTCGCCCTCGGTGTGCGCCACGTGAATCGATCCGGGCCCGATCAGCAGCGGCTCGCCCCAACTGCCGAGCGCGGGGATGTCGGTGGTGAAGGCGGCCACCATGGTGGGCAGGCCATCGACCGTGCGGAAGCGCATGAATGGAATCTCGAGATAGAAATTCACCTCCGCCAAACCGCTCACCGCGTCGCGCACCTGCTGCCGCAGGTTCTCGGTCGGTTCGATCAGCCGGAAGAGTAGCTCGGCCTTGGCGTGATCGGGGATAACGTTGGGTGCGCGGCCGCCTTCAATCATGCCGATGTTCAGCGTGCACGGCCCGACTCCCACCAGTTCGGGCAGCTTGATGGCGCGCACCCGCCGCAGCGCCTCCAGCAGCTTGTCGATGGCCGACTCGCCCAGCTCCGGATACGCCGAGTGCGCCATCTTCCCCTTGGCGATCACTTCGGCGCGCAGCGTGCCCTTGGAGGCCAAGGCGATGTGATTCTCGGTGGGCTCGCCGTTGACCAGGAATTTCGATCCGATCGGCTGCTCGTTGGCCGCCTTGGCGCCCTGGCTGTCGCGTTCCTCGCCCACCACGAACAGCAGGCCGACGTGGATGCCCTCGCTCCGCAAACGCTCGGCCGCCGCGATCTGGACCGCAATAATCCCCTTCGCATCACACGAGCCGCGCCCGGATATCCGATCCTCGGTTTCCGAGGAGGGGATGAAGGGCGGCACCGTGTCCATGTGGGTGGAGAAAACCACCGCCGGATGCGGCTGCTCGGGCGCGGTAGCCAGCACGTTAAAGCGCGTCTCTTCGACCGGCATCCGGCGCGCCTGGTAGCCCAGGCGGCATAGCTCGGTGTAGAGCGCTTCTCCAACAGCAGCTTCGTTTCCGGTGATCGACTCGATGTCGATCAGCTTGCGCGTGAAGGCAACGACGTCCATGGAAGGAGGATACCGTATGCGGGGGAGTTGGCTGTCAGCTCTGAGCTCTCAGTATTCAGCCCCGTGGCAGATGGGTGCGGCAATTAGCATTTGGCAATTGGCACTCGGCCGATGGGGTTCGTATTTGCTGATCGCGGGAGAACGGGCATAAAGGTGTTGTGGTAGAGACGGGGCTTGCCCCGTCTCAGACGCGTGCATCGCCTCGGGTGCGGTATGCCTCGGACACGCAGTATGGCTTGAATCCGCGCTGCGCCTCAGACGCGGCAAGCCGCGTCTCTACCGTTGGTTGCTCGGGGCTCAAAGCTGAAAGCTGAAAGCTGACAGCTGACAGCTGCAGTATCCTGAACTCCATGCACGTCGTCCCCTCCGCCATCCGCTCGTTCTTCCTCGAAGGCCCGGCCGGCCAGCTCGAAGCCTTGCTCAATCAAGGCGCGCCCGATGCGACGCATGCCGGGCTGGTGTGCCATCCGCACCCGCTTTTTGGCGGAACCTTGCACAACAAGGTCGTCTTCCATGCCATGAAGGCGCTGAATGCGCTGGGCATGCCGGTGCTGCGTTTCAATTTTCGCGGTGCCGGGCTGAGCCAGGGCGAGCACGACCACGGCATCGGAGAACTCGAAGACGTGCGCATTGCGCTCGACTGGCTCGAGCGCGAATTCCATCTGCCCATTGTGTTCGCCGGATTTTCTTTCGGAGCCGCCGTCGGACTGCGCGTCGCCTGTGAGGATCCGCGCGTGATCGCCGTGGCCGGCCTGGGTACGCCGGTGGGCGCGATCGAAGGCCGCAACTACGACTTTGATTTCCTCCAGGCCTGCACCAAACCCAAGCTGTTCGTCAGCGGCTCGCGCGACCAGTTCGGTCCCAAGGCGAAGCTGGAAGCCATGTTCGCCGCGGCGGCCGAGCCCAAAAATCTGGTGATCATCGAAGCCGCCGACCATTTCTTCGAAGGCCGCCTGCGCGAAATGCGCGAAACGCTGGAGAACTGGGCCAGAGAAGTGGTGGCGACTCCGCGATGAACGTTTCCGGCAGATTTGTGCTTGCAGTTCCGGGCTTGAATGGGGCAGCGCTTTGGGTTGTGCTTCTGCTTTTGCCGGGTGCCTGCTTCGCACAAGTCTCCACACCATTGTGCGACGCGGGCTCAGGCTCATTGGAGATGACCGTTTCGACCGGTGTCACGGTTCGAGTGGGTGCGGCCCGCGCGGGTGACCTTGCGACCCGGGCTTGTGCCGCCAGCTTGCTCTGGGAACACCAGCAGCAATCTGTAGCCGATAGCGTGGCCCAATTGGATGTGGACGCAGTGGACGTGGACCTGGGCTGGGGCATTCCGGTCGCAGCATTTCAAGTGAGAAAACAGGCGAGTGATTGCTGCGCCGCATACTACATCTACTCTCTCCGCAAGCCTCCGCGCACGATGCGTACGCTCACTGGCGCCAGCGCTTTCCGTGCGGCCGACACCGACCTGGACGGCAACCTGGAAATCTGGACCGACGATGCGGCTGCCGCGGCCAACTTCGAGGGATTTGCGCTCACCGAATTCGATGCGCCGCCCATGCTGGTACTTCGCGTCGAGCGCGGCAAGTTGTTGGACGTCAGCGCGGAATTCCAAGCCGACTTTGATCAATTGATCGCGGGTCTTCGAACTGCCCTCGATCCCGCGTCCTTGCAGGATTTCAAAGCTAGCGACGGCGTACTGGCCGCGGCTCGGGGCGAATCGCCCCAGCAGTTTCATCGCCTGCGCCAGACCAAAGCGAAGGTGCTGGAGACCGTATGGTCGTACCTGTACAGCGGCCGCGACGACCAAGCCTGGAAAACCCTTGCCGAACTCTGGCCGCCTTCCGATCTGAGCCGGATTCGCGCCGGCTTGCTCGCGATGCGGGCGCACGGCATCCGCGCCCAGGTGGACGGGGTTTCTCCGAAGACCGCGTCGCGAAAAAAGCGAGTAACGATTTTTGATGCGAGCGTCGCATCGTCGTCGGGTCCGACCGATCTGCGCCCACCCAGCGCATTGCTGTTGTGGCGACCGCCGGTCTCGCCAGATGGCGCCCAGCCGGTTCCCGAGCAAGAGCGATTGCTGGAGTTGGTCATCGATGCGGCGGGAAAAGTTCGATCGGTTCAGCCGGTGGCGAAGGGCTGGTCGGATCCTTCTTTGCTCGAAGCGGCGCGGCAATGGAAGTTCGTCCCTGCCTTTCATGGAGGCAAGCCGGTTGCCAGCCATTTTCGCTTGTCGGTCTCGATGCGCCGCTAGTCTGGCAACCTGAACTCTCTTAGACGATGGAGGGACGGGCGTCTCGCCCGTCCGGCCGGGCGGGGACGCCCGGCTCTCCATCAGTGGCGGAAACGAGTGGCACCGCACCAAAAAGGCGGCGGAGTTCGCTCGAGCTTCAGACTTTCTTTCCCAGCCGTTCGGCCAGTGCATGCAGCGTGGCTTGGGTCGAGGGACTCCACCACTTGGTGGTCACATAATCCATCTCTTGCTGCAGGTCGCGATCGAACAGGGCCACCAGGTCGGCGCGAGCCTTTTGGCGGGTGGCGAGGAAGGCATCAGAAGGAACGGCCAGCAGGCGCCGGCACCAGGCGAGCGCGTGCTCGATCACCTGCTCGGGCGGCGCCAGTTCGTCCACCATCCCGATCGCGCGCGCCTCCTGCGCGGAGACCAGCGCCCCGCTCACCGCGAGTTGCTCGGCGAGCCGCGGCCCGACCAGCCGCTGCAATCCCGAAAGAATCACCGGCGGCAGCGGGATGCCGACCTGCACTTCGTTCAGTCCCATCTTGAAGTCGCCTTGCGCCATCACTCGCCCATCACAGAACAATCCGAGCACGGTGCCCCCTGCCGGTGCGTGGCCGGTGATCGCCGCGACAATCGGGATCGGCGACACCGCAATCGTCCGCAGCAGCGTGTAGAGCTCGCGCCACAGCGTGGCAATGCCGGCCTGGTCGAGCTTCAGAAGCAGGGGCACGTCCAGGCCACCCGAGAAACGCCCCGGGGTTCCGGAGAGAATCAGCGCCCGCACCCCGTCGGAGGTCGCATTCTCAATCGCCCGCCGCAGGGCAACGATCAGTTCGCTGGTGAGCGCGTTGACGGGTGGCCGGTTGAGCCGCAGTTCGCGGATCGCGTCGTGCTCGAAGGTGAGAATCATAGGCAACTCGGCGTCCCCTCGGAGGACCCCGTAGTCTAGTCGATTCCTCCACCCGAGGGTACGGCGCCGAGTCTCTATAATCGAGGCCATGCCCGAGGTCCAAGCACCCCCCGCCATGCGCGACGCCGCGCGCCAGATCTTTCAATATGCGCTCGCCGAGGCCAGCATCCCGCGCGCCTTTGCGCGGCACGTGCATTTTGAGCGCGGCATCCTGCGCATCTGTGAAGATCTCTACGATCTGAACGCCTACAGCCGCGTGTTCGTGGTTTCGATCGGCAAAGCAGGGCACACCATGGTCGAGGCGCTGGCCGCGCAGGGAGGGCACGGGCAGTTTGAGGGCATCGTGGCTGCGCCGGTCGAACCCGCAAACCTGGTGCACGGCTTCCGCTACTTCCAGGGCGGGCATCCCATGCCGAATGCCGATTCGCTGCGCGCCGCCGACGCCATCCTGAATTCGCTGCACGCGCAGACCGCGAGCTCGCTGGTGATCTTCATGCTGAGCGGAGGAGGCTCGGCGCTGGTCGAAAAGCCCAGCGACCACGAGATCTCACTTGACGATCTGGTCGCTACCTACCGCGCCCTGGTGCACTCGGGAGCGCCGATCGCGCAAATCAACGTGGTTCGCAAGCACCTGTCGGCGGTGAAGGGCGGGCGGCTGGCGCAGATGGCCTATCCCGCGCAGCAGGTCTCGATCCTGGTCTCCGATGTGCCCGATGCCACGCCCGACGCGCTGGCCTCCGGCCCGACCATGGCCGACTCGACCACGCTCGCCGACTGTTACGCGGTGATTGAGAAGTACCAGTTGCTCGACCAGTTCCCGGAGTCGGTGCGCGACCTGTTCCAGCGCCACGCGGTGGAGGAGACGCCCAAGTCCGACGATCCGGCATTCGTGCGCGCCCGCTGGTGGACGGTCGCCTCGAACCAGAGCGCGCTTGACGAGGCGGGTGTGGCTGCGACCCAACAGGGATTTGCGGTGGAAGTCGATAACCGCTGCGACGACTGGGATTACGAGCGCGCTGCGGAGTATTTGCTGGGACGCGTGCGCGAACTACGCAAGAAGGTCTCGCGCGTCTGCCTGCTTTCCGGCGGGGAAGTCACGGTGAAGGTTACCAACGGTGGCGCTGGAGGCCGCAACCAGCAGTTCGCGCTCACCTGCGCGCAGAAAATCGCAGGAGAGGACCTTACCGTGCTCAGCGCGGGAACAGACGGCATCGACGGCAACAGCCCGGCCGCGGGCGCGGTGGTGGACGGTTCGACGGTGGAGCGCGCGAAGGCGGCGGGATTCGATCCCGCGCACGCGCTCGCGCATTTTGACGCGTATCCGCTGTTTGACAAGCTCGGCGACGCCATCATGACCGGGCCGACGGGGAATAACCTGCGGGACTTGCGGATTCTGCTGGCGTACTAGATTCACCCGGGGGAGGCAATGGAGTCGCGGGCGTCTGGCCCGCCAAAAGCGAAGGACGGGCGAGGACGCCCGTCCCTCCATCGCGAAGCCCGTCGCTCGAAGCTCGCAGCTCTCTATGCCGTCTTCTTCTGCGGCATCTGCTTGCTCATGTCTTCCATCACTTTCTTCATCTCGTCGGGGGTGACATCCCTGATGTGGGTGCCCAGCGACCAGCGAATGCCGAACGGATCGGTGACCTGGCCGTAGCGGTCGCCCCAGAACTGATCGGCGAGCGGCATCTTTTGAGTTGCGCCGGCGGCCAGGGCTTTCTTGAAGATGTCGTCCACGTTCTCAAAGTACGCGTGGATGGTGATATTGCTGCTATCGGTGGCGTGGGAGCCGCCCATCTCCGGGAACTCGTCATTCAGCATCAGCATCGAATCGCCGATGCGCACCGTGGCGTGCATGACTCGGCCGTCGGGGATGTGGCTGACGTTCAGCACCTCGGCGCCAAACGCCTTCTTGTAAAAGTCAAGCGCGCGGTCCGCATTTTTTACGGTGAGATGGGGCGTGAGGGTGTGAAATCCATCAGGAATGGGTTTTACTTTCGTAGCCATAGAGTGCCTCCTGAAAAGAATTTGGTAATAAGGGATTGGACGAAGCGGAACCGACGCTGGTGAGTCTACTCCAGAAAAATCGTCATGCCCATCGAGAAAAGCCCCCATCTGGGAAGTACTGCCGAGGATCGGATCTGCGTGATATTTCAACGATAGTGGGCATCCAAAAGCCCAGCGGGCGAGGACGCCCGCCGCTCCATCGAGCGACTGAGAGCTGACGGCTGACAGCTGACAGCTGACAGCTAAAAAAACTTCGTCACGCCTTCTTCCAGCACCAGCACGCGGTCCTGGATTCCCGCGGTACGGGCTTCTTTTTCCAGCAATTGCAGCGGCTCGTCGACCGGCTCGTGCGACAAACGGAAGGTGCCGTAGTGCATGGGGATCATCCAGCGCGCGTTGAGATCGAGAAAGGCGCGGGTAGCATCTTCGGGATTGGTGTGCACGTTGCGAAAAGTTTCCGGATTGTAGGCGCCGATCGGGAGCAGGGCAACTTCCGGGGAAAGGCGCTCGCCGATCTCGCGAAAGCCCTTGAAGTAGGCGGTGTCGCCGGCGTGATAAACCGAGTGCTGGTCGGATTGCAGGACGTATCCGCCATAGCCGCGGTGCGAATCCTTGAGGATGCGCGCGCCCCAGTGCCGCGAGGGCACATGGGTTACGGTCAGATCGCGATGGCGGTAGCTGTTCCACCACTCCAGTTCAATGATTTCCTCGAAGCCGAGGTCCGAGACCAGGTCGAAGACGTGGTGCGGCAGGACGATGGTCGGTGTTCGGCCCGACCGGCGGCGGGTGTGCTGCACGATGGCGCGCAGCGACGGCCGATGTAGGTGATCGAAATGGGCGTGGGTGACCAGCACCAGGTCAATGGGCGGCAGATCGGGAATGCGCAGGCCCGGTTTGCGGAGCCGCTTGAGCAGGAACAGCCAGCGCGCGAAATTCGCGTCCACCAGGATGTTCTGCCCGGCCATCTGCAAGAAAAAGCTGGCATGCCCGATGAAGGTGACGCCCAGCTCGCCGTTCCGCACCAATTCTGGTTTGTGGGTGGAACCGGTGCGGGGAGTGACTGCGGAGTGCCGAACCAACCGCCCAAACTGGCGCGCCCGCTTGCGCAACGCCGGATTCCGAATCGTGGCCTTGATCATGATGCCTGACTCCGCCACGGACCGGACCGGGATATCTGCACTGGGTGCAGCGTTCACGGTGAACGCGCGAGCGAACCGCGAAGGACTACGCATCGCGCGAAAACGGATCCAAGCGGAGAGACGGTGTTTTTATTTTAAAGCAATCCACAGCAGATTGCTTGACCGTCGGGAATTCGTCGTATGTAATCCGAAGGTTGTGTGAAGGAGTGGGCGCAATGCGCATTGCATTCTTGGGTTTAGGCATCATGGGCCAGCCGATGGCGGCCAATCTGGTCAAAGCCGGTCACGAGGTCGCGGTATGGAATCGGTCGGCGGGCAAGGTGGTGGAGGGGGCGCGCGCGGCGGCGACTCCGGCCGAGGCGGCGCGCGAGGCGGAGGTCGTCTGGATTTGCGTTTCCGACACCAAGGCAGTGCAGAGCGTGCTGTTCGGCGAGCATGGCGTGGAAGCCACTCTCGCTCCAGGCGCCATCATCGTCGATTCCAGCACCATCTCGCCGACCGCCGAGCGCAGCTTTGCGCAGAAGTTTGTGGCCAAGGGCATTCACTACGTGGATGCTCCGGTCACCGGTTCGAAGGTGGCAGCCGATGCCGGCACGCTGATCTTCATGGTGGGCGGCGAGGACGACGTTCTCGCCCGGCTCGAGCCGTTATTTAAAGTGATGGGGAAGCAAGTCTTCCACATGGGCGAGACCGGCAAGGGGCAAGCCGTCAAAATCGCCATGAACCTGCAAATTGCACTGATCTACGAAGGCTTTGCCGAGGCGCTGACCCTGGCCACCAAGCTGGGGGTGAGCGTCGACAAGATGGTTTCGCTCATTCAGGCCTCGATGGTGAAGTCGGGCGTGGTCGAATACAAGGCGCCGTTCGTCATGAAGCGGGACTTCACTCCGAATTTTCCGCTGCGGCTGATGCTCAAGGACATTCACCTGGCGCTGGAGGCGGCGAAAGAGGTCCGCGTGAAACTGCCCGGGCTGGAGACGGTCGAAGAGGTGTACGAGATGGCCGCCGAAGACGGACACCAAGATCTGGATTACGCCGCCACGCTCACGCTGCTGGAGAAGTGGGCCGGCGTGGAAGTAAAGGGCGCCGCTTAACTGGCAGCTGTTTTGTCCCGGCGGTATTCGCCTGTATTATCCATAAGCTATAAAATAGTCTAGGATCGTTTATAGGCTTGCGATAGTGGCCGGGTGACCTCCAGGGTCAGCCGCACCTCAGCTGTCGCTCTACGGGCCTTCCAGGCATGTTTAATGGGCATTGCAGGCGAGGGTTCGACCTGCGATTTGGGGGGTCGCGGAGGGTTCTGATGGTCCCATTTTGGAATAGCTTGTAGATGTTATTTATTTTCATGAACATATGCCGGTCTTGATGGCGGCGATCCTGGATGGAGGCAGGTTGGGACCCGCCCCGCCAGCGAACCGAAGCCGGGTCTAACCTTGGGGCAGGCGATTCCGTCTAATCAGCCGAACGGCATTTGCGTAACCGACATCCAGCTTGCCGGAATTCAGGAAAACTCATGATGAAACGGATCAGCTGTCTTAGTTGGCTGCTGGCCGGGCTGCTGCTCCCCGGGTACGCAGCGGGGCAAGGCTCGGCGATGTTTCGCGCCGATCTGGCCCATACCGGCGTCTACCAGGCGCCCGGTGTCTCGAGCCTGCGCGGGGTGAAGTGGAAGTTTCATACCAATGGCCAGGTGATTTCCTCGCCTGCGGTGGTTGAGGGCGCGGTGTACGTGGGCAGCACCGATCATTTTCTCTATGCGCTGGATGCGGTGACGGGCAGCGTGCGATGGAAATTCGACGCCAAGAGCCGCGTAGTCTCTTCGCCGGCGGTGGCGGGCGGGATGATCTATTTCCTGAGCTACGACAACAACCTGTACGCGGTCAGCGCGGCAACCGGAAAAGAGAAGTGGCACTTCCCGACTGGAGGCGAGCATCGCTTCACTGCGCCGCACCTGCACGGGGTGCAACCGGTGGCCGAGCAGATGCCCGATCCATTCGATTGCTACTTGTCGTCGCCCATGGTGTGGAACGGGTCGGTGTACTTCGGAAGCAGCGATGGCAACCTGTATGCCGTCGATGCCGCGAACGGAAGCTTGCGATGGAAGTTCAGGACCGGCGACGTAGTGCACGCGACCCCGGCGATCGCTGGAGGCACGGTGTACATCGGGAGCTGGGACAGTTTCTTTTACGCGCTGGATGCGGCCACCGGGAAAGAAAAGTGGCGCTTCAAGACGGGAGAAGATCCGGACGTACATAACCAGGTTGGCATCCAGTCTTCGGCCGCGGTCATGGATGGCATCGTCTACTTTGGCTGCCGCGATTCGAATTTCTATGCGCTCGACGCCGCGACCGGCGACAAGAAGTGGGCGTTCAACAACAAGGGATCCTGGGTGGTGGGCTCGCCCGCAGTGAAAGACGGGAAAGTGTACTTCGCGACTTCCGACTCGGGGATGTTCTATGCCGTGGACGCGAAGACCGGGGCGCGAGCGTTTTCGTGGGAGTCGAAGAAGTGGCCGATGTTCTCTTCGCCATCGATTGCCGGGAGCACGCTGTATATCGGGACAGATTCGGGGAAGCTGGTGGCGATTGATCTGGCGGAGCATCGCCAGGCTTGGGTGTTCGAGACCGAGGGCGCACGCGAGCACGGGGCGGCGTATACGAAACCCGATGGCACGCCTAACTATGAGGCGGCGTACGCGGGCGATTTCTATGACGACATGGTGGCCGGGGTGCAGAAGTTGCGAACGGCGGGATCGATCGTGTCCACACCGGTGGTGGCCGGCGAGGTGGTGTACGTGGGGAGCACCGACGGCAACCTGTATGCCCTGCAGTGAAGCGTGGGATTCACCAAGGGCACGAAGGAAATCGGGTAGAGACGCGGCTTGCCGCGTCACGCGGCGCTTAGGCGGCGCTCCTGCGGCGAGGTAGCGCAGGCGGGAGACGGGGCAAGCTCCGTCTCTACGCTCGGTCGCATGGCGGGCGAGGACGCCCGCCGCTCCATCGATGATCATGAGGCGGTCGGCGGTCGGTCAAAAGTCCAATGCGCACTGGTAACCCGGCATTACGGGCGTAACTCGTAAGTGATTGCTATTACAGAAGTATTACAGAAGGCTGCGTCCGCTTCCTGCTACTTTGAGATGACTTCGACGTGGGGAAGGCGAAATCGCTATGGAACTTGAGCACCTTGGGCGCGATCCGGGCAGCAGTGACCAGATCAACTGGGGCACCGCGAGCGCCATGTTTCTGTTTCACGCCGGCGCCGTGGCAGCGCTTTTCTTTTTCAACTGGAAAGCCATCTTGATTGCCGCATTCCTGTGGTGGGTGTCGGGGAGCCTGGGCATCGGGATGAGCTATCACCGGCTGCTTACCCACCGCGGCTACAAGACGCCGAAGTGGGTGGAGTATTTCCTCACGGCTTGCGCCACGCTGGCGCTCGAGGGCGGGCCGATCTTCTGGGTGGCCACGCATCGCATTCATCACCAGTATTCGGACCAGGAAGGCGATCCGCACTCGCCGATCGACGGCAAGTGGTGGGCGCACATGGGCTGGATCCTGATGGGCAAGTCCATGCATCACGACACCACCACCCTGGCGCGTTATGTGCCCGATCTGGCCAAGGACAAGGTGCACTGCTGGCTGACCAAGTACCATTGGGTTTCGAACGTGGTGGTGGGCTTGATTCTGCTCGCCATCGGCGGACCGGTCTATGTGCTGTGGGGAGTCTTTTTCCGGGTGGTGATGGGGCTGCACGCGACCTGGATGGTGAATTCGATCACCCACCTATGGGGCTCGCGGCGGTTCGCGACCCGCGATCTTTCCACCAACAACTGGTTTGTGGCGATGTTCACGTTTGGCGAGGGCTGGCACAACAATCACCATGCCCATCCGACCTCGGCGCGGCATGGCCTCACGTGGTATGAAGTGGATTTGAACTGGTACGGGATCTGGCTGCTGAAGAAGCTGGGCCTGGCATGGCAGATCCAGACCGTGAAGCTGAAGGAAATCAAGCAGGGAATGGTGGCGGCGCCGAATGGGCAACTGGTCGCCGAGGCGGCGGCACAGTTTAGCGATTAGGAAGTCAAGGATGTATTCCAAGCAGCGGCCTGCGGGCCGCTTTTCTTTTTGCGCACAAGCCAGAAATCATCCGCGCGCGGGTTAGACCCGCCGCTCGCGGCAGGATGCGCAGACAAACTGGAAATTCCGGTCGCCGGAGATCAGCCAGTCGGTGCGACAGTCATAGCAATTCTCGATGGAGTGGCGGGAGCACTGTTCGCAGCGCGAATCGCCGGCGAGGGGATCGCCCGAGAGAAAGTCGGCGACGGGATGGGCCTCATCGAGGGCCTCGTGCAAGGGGACCACGGTCTTGCAGGAAGTGCACTGAATGCCGATGTTGACGGCCTGCAGCGGTTTGGGCGCCACCGGCTGGGCAAAAAATGATTGCGCCTCGGCGAGCAGGCGATCCCGGTCATCCACCGTCACCGGCTCCAGGTCGACTTTATGGAGAGGGAAGCCGGCTTCGCGGGCCATGCGATGGAGATGTTCGGGCAACGAGTCGGCGTTTTCCTGGGTAAGCAGCTTGCCGGGAAAAACCACAGCACTGCCGTCGGCGGCGGTGATCTTCACCGCATAGGCTCGCAGGACTTGCGCATGCTTGGTCGCCATAAGTTGCCAGTCCCCCACTGGTGCGAGCGTCCTCCCCAAACTGTACGTTTCGCGCGCGAGGCTGTCCAGCGCGATGTATCCCCACACCGGTAGGGGAGACTACCCCGGCGGGCCGGCCAGGAGAATGGCACTCCTGTGCCGTCGCAGGTGGAAGAAAATGCGCGGCTTGGCCGCGGCCCGGGCCGCGCCCACGGAGTAGAATCAGGCCGAGAGCGGGTTCTGTCCCGTATGAGGATCACCAGTCGCCGCAGGACGATTGCCTTCTTTCTCACGCTGGGGGTGTGCCTGGCCGCGCTGGCACTGGCGGTGGGCAGCGGGTGGATCATCCTGAACTGGCGCGAGGGCGTGAAGGTTTTTGCCGGGTTCGTATTTTTCTGCGCGATCGCGGCGGGCATCATTCTGAACACCATCTTCCTGGTGCGCGAGATCCGGCGGAATGAGCAGCACGACAGCTTCATCAACGCGGTCACGCACGAACTGAAGACGCCGATTACCTCGATCCGGCTGTACCTGGAGACGCTGCAGCGGCGCGATCTGGGAGAAAATCAGCGAAAAGAGTTTTACGGGTTGATGCTGAGCGACACCGACCGCCTGCTGGGAACGGTGGAGCAAGTGTTGCGGGCCGGGCAGGTGGCGCAGCGGCGCCGGCATCAGCCCGAGGAGATCGACTTTCCGGCGCTGGTGCAGGAGTGCATTGAGCTGGCGCGCACGCGCCACCACCTGGACGCGAAGAAGCTGCGGTTTGAGGCAAGCGCGAACGGAGTCGTGCCGCATGTGTGCGGAGACACGGAAGAATTGCGCACCGCGGTGATGAACCTGCTGGACAACGCGGTGAAGTACTCGGCGGATCACGTGCAGGTGTCGGCGGAGGTCGAGGGCGAGGACAAGAATGTGTTGCTGCGGGTGCGCGATGAAGGCGTCGGCATTCCGGAGCCGGACTTGAAGCGCGTCTTCAAACGCTTTTACCGGGTGGCGAATGGCCGCGGCACCGGGGTGAAGGGGACGGGGCTGGGGCTGTTCATTGTGCGGGCGGTGGCGCGCAAGCATGGCGGCAAGGTGTTTGCCGAGAGCGCCGGGGTGGGGAAGGGAACGACGGTGACTTTGCAGTTGCCGAGGAGCTCGGGATGAGCCGGGTGCTGATCGTGGAGGATGAAGCGCACCTGGCGCAGGGGCTGTCGTTCAACCTGCGCGCGGAAGGGCACGCGGTGGAAGTGGCGGGCGACGGGGAGACGGCGCTTGACCGGCTGTTGAACCGGCGCGAGAACTTCGATGCGGTGGTGCTGGACGTCATGCTGCCGGGGAAGGATGGTTTCCAGGTAGCGACGGCGCTGCGCGAGGCGCAGAATTTTGTTCCGGTGCTGATGCTGACGGCGCGCGGGCGGTCGGAGGATGTGTTGAAGGGATTTGCCGCTGGAGCGGATGATTATTTGCCGAAGCCGTTTGAGCTGGCGATCCTGCTGGCGCGGCTGCAAGGGCTATTGCGCAGGAGTGAATGGCAACGGGTTTCGCATGAGCCGGGGAAAAAAGCCGCGGCGAGTGGCGAGAAGTATGAGTCGTTCGCCTTTGCCGGGAAGAGGATCGATTTCGGCACGCTGGAGTTGAGCGCGGATGGGGCAAAGACGCAGCTCACGCTGATGGAGGCGGAATTTCTGCGGCACCTGATCAAGAACCAGGGGAAGGTGGTGTCGCGGAAGTCGATTCTCGAAGAGGTGTGGGGGCTGCACGAGGATACGGATACGCGGGCGATTGATAACTTCGTGGTGCGGCTGCGGCGGTACATCGAGAAGGATCCGGCGAAGCCGCGGCATCTGCTGACGGTGCGGGGGATCGGGTACCGGTTCGTAGCGGAGCCGGAGGGGGAAGGAGTACCTAGTACCTAGTACCTAGTACCGAGTACCGAGTACCGAGTGGAGAGCAGAAGCGTTTTTTACAAGCCGGGATTCATATCACATAAGCTCAGAACAACCGATGGTGAGGGTTGAGATTCCCGTGTGCGGATCGCGTGTTTTTAGGATTCGGGATGGCGGGCGAGGACGCCCGCCGCTCCATTGTTTTTGAGTTCGGCGTTTCCTTAAGGTCGGTTCCTCACTTTCCAGAACGCTCTGTCATTTTCCAAAGGCGATGGAGGCACGGGCGTCCTCGCCCGTGCAGGCGAGGGTGATGTGCTCTGAGTGGGTCTTGCGCCACAGCCATTTGTAGTCGAGCGGGTTGGAGACCAGGCCCGCGCGGACTGGGTTCTCCAGCATGTAGTCGACCTTCGCAGACAAAGCTTCTTCTCTGCGCAGAGCGCGATCAAACGATTCCTCCTGCCATACCTTCCCTTTGCGTCCGAAGTGCCGGTTGATCCTGTGCGCGGAAGTGCTTTTGATGGCCTGCATGATGTCAGGAATCAGGAACGGCCCGTCCGGGGTCATTGCGGGGGCAAGGGACAGATGCGCATGGTCGGGCATTACAACCGCGGCGAACAAATCGAAGTGCCGCCCATTTCCACATTGAATTGCTTCCAGGGTAAGAGTGCGCGCGGATTCGGGAAGGACCCAGCGGCGAAAGGTGCAGAAGGTGATGAAAAAGATCTTGTTGCCGGGTTGGAGATGCGGGAGGTTGCGGCGATATTCGTATTTGCGGAACATGCAGAGGGAATATCGCGACAACAGAACTAGCGGCAGGTTAGCGGTCACAGGCTTGGCGTGATTCCGGGTCGAATTGGGAATCGGTGGTGGATCTTGGGCGAGGTTGAGGCCCGTGGTGGGCGGGCGGGGACGCCCGCCGCTCCATCAGACTCGTTTAGAGTTGCTTGGCGGAGGCGCCGGCGGCGAGTTCGCGGAGGATGGTGAGGAAGCCGGAGGCGGCGTCGGGATCGTTCAGGCTTTCCAGTTCGACGGTGGCGGAGAAGTTTGGCGAGTCGGGGCGGAAGTGGACGTCGACAAAGTGATGCTCGCGCGAGGCCATCAGGGCGTTGACGACCGGCGTGAGCTCCTGGGTCCACTCGGCGCGGGTGGTGAGCACGACCGGGCCGGGGTGGTGAATCTCCCACTGGGCGGAGTCGGCGGAAGCGCGAGAGCTGCGCCCGCACCAGCGATGATTGAGAACGTCGAGCCGAAAGCCGGGAGGGTAGTCGAGGTCGGCCTCAAAGGTGAGAGTCTCTTTGTCCTTGCGCCAGTAGCTGACCAGCCAATTGACCGGGACGGCGCGGGGCATAAGCCGGACAGTGAGGTGGGCATTCTCAAACCAGCGGGAGGCAAACTGCAATTTGGCGCAGAGGCGGGAGCTTCCCGTCCAGCCCGAGGCTACGACTTTTCCCCGGCCACGGCAGGCAATTTGAACCCAGCGGAGGGCGGCGGTGCCTTTGCGGCGATTGTATCGGGCAAAGATGAGATACCAGAGCCCGAGCAAAAAGCACGACGCCACCACGTCGATCAGGAATAGGCGCCCCACGGGAACCTCTGTGCGAATGTTACGACCGAATCTGAGGATTGGGCAAGACGAATGGTACGAAAATTTTCTCCCGCAATTGCCCGATTGACAGGGCACGGCGGATAGAGTCGGATTTCTCTACAATGACACTGTGAACTTTGAGATTCGGGCGTACCGCCCCGAAGATTTCGAGATCCTGTGGCGGTTGGATCAGGAGTGCTTTCCGGCCGGCATCGCCTACTCGCGAACCGAATTATTGACCTACATCGGGAGGCGCAACGCTTTCACGCTGGTTGGCGAACGGGTGCAAGGGCGCTTGGGAAATCCCGCCAAGCCATGGGTGGGAGGCTTTATCGTCGCCGAAGCCGGCCGGCCCGCGGGACATATCATCACCATCGACGTACGCGCCGAAGCGCGACGCAGCGGCTTAGGATCGCGCCTGATGCGGGCGGCGGAGAAGCGGATGCGCGAGCTGGGTTGCCGGAGCGTGCTGCTTGAGACGGCGGTCGACAACCAGGCGGCGTTAATGTTCTACAAGCGGCTGGGATTTTTCCTGGTAAAGACGATTCCGCGCTATTACACGACCGGGGTGGACGCGTTTGTGCTCAAAAAAGAATTGCTCTCCCCGGTTCCGGCCAGCTAACTTGCCAGCATGAAAATTGCAATCCAGGGGGAACTAGGCGCGTTCAGCCATGAGGCGGCCCTGCGCATGGTGGGACGGCCGGTCATCGTGCCGTGTGCGCGCTCGCGGGAGGTCTTCGAGCGGGTGGAGCGCGGCTCGGTGGATGCGGCGGTGATCCCGATCGAGAACTCGCTGGCGGGGTCGGTGCTGGAGCACTTCGATCTGCTGCTGAGCCGCAAGGTGTTTATCCAGCGGGAATTTCCGCTGCGCATCGTCCACAACCTGATTGCCCGGCCGGGAGTGAAGTTCGGCGACCTGCGGCAGGTGTACTCGCATCCGGTGGCGCTCGACCAGTGCCGCGATTTTTTTGCCCGCTATCCAAAGATTGAGCCGGTGGCGTTTTACGACACGGCGGGCAGCGTGAAGCATGTGGTGGAGAAAAATTTGGGGCACGCGGCCGGGATCGCAGCGAGGCAAGCTGCGCAAGTATATCGCGGCACGATCCTTAAGTCCGGCATCGAGGACGACAAGCGGAATTTCACGCGCTTTTTTCTGATCCGCCGGCAACGAAAGGTGGTGGCCGGGGCGAACAAGACCTCGCTCGCCTTCAGCGTGAAGAACATTCCGGGAGCGCTGTTTAAAGCGCTGAGCGTGTTCGCGCTGCGCGACATCAGCTTGAGCAAGATCGAGTCGCGGCCCATGCGGGGACGTCCCTGGGAATACGTCTTTTATGTAGACCTGTTACGGGGGGACGATGAGGCGGCGCGGAACGCCCTGCGGCATCTCGGGGAGGTCACCGATCTGATCAAGGTTCTGGGGGTGTATCCCGCAGCTTAATACGAGGCCCGCCGGGGGCGCGGGGGGTCCCGTCCCGATTGGTTACTCTTGTCTCATACCTGCCGTTTTGGTTGGATATGCGCGCGGTCACAGGGCGGGGGATGGGAAATCACACCTCCACGTGAGGCCGCACACGGCGGCGGGAGGGCCGGGCTCCTATGCTGGAATGTCCGCCTGGAAGTTAGAGCGCGAGACAGAATCGGAGGATCTTTTCCATGCATTCATGGAAGTGGTTGGTGATGGCTTTGGTGTGCATACTGGGTGTGAGCGTGCTGGCGGTGGCAGGCAGCGGTCCGATGGGCATTGCGGATTTACAGAAGATTACCTTCACCGGCACGGTACGGATTGGCGAGGCAGTATTGCCGGCGGGCGACTATGAAGTGCGCCACGTGATGGAAGGCGAGAATCACATCATGGTATTCCAGCAACAGGGCAAGAAAGATGCTGCCAGCGTGCGCGTGAAATGCTCGCTACAACCGTTGGACAAGAAAGCCGATCAGACGCAAAAGATCTACACGCTGAATGCAGCCAATGAGCAGGTGATGCAAGCGATCATCTTTAAGGGCGACAAAGCCAAGCACGTATTCCAGTGAGATTTGAGATCGTAGATTGACGAGTGTGAATCGGGGGCCGGCTAGGAGATTAGGGCGGCCCCCTTTTGTCCGAGATGGTGTGGAAATAGGGGGAAAGGCGACTCGCGGTAACCCGTAAGTCCCTTTTGGGGCAGGGCCTAGAGCGAACCGGATGTAGTACTCCCGATTTCGTGCAAACGGCGACGAAGGGGTTTACAATCCAACGGCCTACAGGCGACTCCAGGGTGGGGAACGTTGCATCTTTTCGTACCTGACGTTCATCAAACTTGAGCAAGGTACACTCAAGGAGAAACATGGCACAGCAGTCGCGCCCCGAGCGCCCCCCAAAAACGAAAGAAGCGGAACAGGTTGAGCGGTCCCTGCCGGTGCTGCCGGTACGGGACACGGTGCTGTTCCCCCATGCAGTGCTGCCCTTGACGGTAGGGCGGGAAAGTTCGGTCCAGCTGATTAATTCGCTGGGCGATGACAAGACCATTGTGGTGGTGGCGCAGCGCGAAGCGCGCGTCGACACGCCGCAGCCCTCCGATTTGTATACGGTGGGCACGCTGGCGGTGGTCCACAAGGTTGTGAAGATGCCCAACCAGAGCCTGTTCGTATTCGCCGAAGGCCTGGAGCGGGTGAAGCTGGCGGAATTCGCGCAACTGACGCCTTTTATGCGGGCGCAGTACACCTCGGTTCCGGAGACGATTCCACCGAAAACGTCTGAGATTGAAGCGTTGCAGCGCAACGTGCTCACGCTGTTCCAGCAGATTGTTGCCGGCTCGCCGACGCTGTCGGACGAGCTGTCGACGGTGGCGATGAATATTGAAGAGCCGGGACGGCTGGTGGACTTCATTGCCTCGTCGCTGCCCTCGCTCTCCACGGCCGATAAGCAGGACACGCTGGAAACCACCGACGTCAACGTGCGGCTGGAGAAGATCAACCAGCACCTGGCCAAGGAGCTGGAAGTTCAGCAACTGCGGAACAAGATTCAGTCTGAGGTGCAGGATCGCGTGCAGCAGACGCAGCGCGAGTATTACCTGCGCGAGCAGATGAAGGCGATCCAGAAAGAGCTGGGCGAACAGGATGAAGGCCAGCGCGACGTTGACGATCTGAAGACCAAGATTGAAAGCGCGGGCATGCCCGACGAAGTGAAGAAGGAAGCGCTGAAGGAACTGGGGCGGCTGTCGCGCATGTCGCCGATGGCGGCCGATTACTCGGTGACGCGCAACTACATCGAGTGGCTGGCCATTCTGCCCTGGCAGAAGACGTCGGGCGGCGATGTGGATATCGTAAAGGCCAAGGAAGTGCTGGATACGGATCACTACGACCTGAAGAAGGTGAAGGACCGCATTCTGGATTACCTCTCGGTGCGGCGGCTGAAGCCGAACATGAAGGGGCCGATCCTGTGCTTCGTGGGACCACCGGGCGTGGGCAAGACCTCGCTGGGCAAGTCGATTGCGCGCGCGTTGGGGCGCAAGTTCGTGCGGCTGTCGTTAGGCGGCGTGCATGATGAAGCCGAAGTGCGCGGGCATCGCCGGACTTATATCGGAGCATTACCGGGCCAGATTATTCAGGGCATCCGGCGCGCGGAGACCAAGGACCCGGTGTTCATGCTCGACGAGATCGACAAGGTCGGGAGGGATTTCCGGGGTGATCCGGCGTCGGCGTTGCTGGAAGCGCTCGATCCGGAGCAGAACGGAACGTTCCGCGACAACTACCTCGACGTGCCGTTTGATTTGTCGAAGGTGTTGTTCATCACGACCGCGAACATGCTGGATCCGATTGCGGAGCCGTTGCGGGATCGCATGGAGATCATCGAACTGCAGGGGTACACGGAAGAAGAGAAGGTTCACATCGCATTCCAGTACCTGATTCCGCGGCAGGAAGAAGAGAACGGCGTGACCGCGGAGCAGATCGAGTTTCCCGAGGAAGCGGTGCAGCACATCATCCGGCATTACACGCGGGAAGCGGGCGTGCGCAACCTGGAGCGGACGATCGGTACGATCTGCCGCAAGCAGGCGCGGCGCATCGCGGAGGGGAAGACCGAAAAGCTGACGGTGACGCCAGAGATCATCCAGGAATTTCTGGGCGGGATCAAGATCCGGACCGAAGGCGAGATTGCGGAGCGCACCAAGCGCGCGGGCGTGGCAGTTGGATTGGCGTGGACTCCGTCGGGCGGCGACGTGCTGTTTGTGGAAGCTAACGGCATGAAGGGCAAAGGCAGCTTCACCATGACCGGGCAAATCGGGCAGGTGATGCAGGAGTCGATGCAGGCGGGATTGACGTGGGTGCGGTCGAACGCGACGAGGCTCGGCATCAACGAAGCGTTCTTCTCGGATCATGACATCCACATTCACGTGCCGGCGGGCGCGATTCCGAAGGATGGGCCTTCGGCGGGAGTCACCATGGCGACCACGCTGGTGTCGCTGCTTACCGAGCGCCCGGTGCGGCCGCTGACGGCGATGACCGGCGAGATCACGCTGAGCGGCAATGTGCTGCCGGTGGGCGGGATCAAGGAAAAAGTGCTGGCGGCCAAGCGCGCCGGGGTGCGGGACGTCATTCTTCCGGCGGACAACAAGACGAACGTGGACGAGGACCTGACGCCGGAGCAACTCGAGCATCTGAACGTGCACTACGTGAAGACCATCGACGAAGTGCTGGAGTTCGCGCTGCCGTCGAGCGCGCATGAAGCCCGGCAGGATGCGGAGACGCGGGAGCATGTGTTGACGTCGTAGGAGCAGCTGTTAGTTTCTGGCGGCTAGCCACTAGCAACCCAAAAGCCAGCCCTGATCGGGCTGGCTTTCTTTTTGGCGTGTGGCGGATGGCATAATCTTCAGCGATGATGGTAGAGACGGGGCTTGCCCCGTCTGCACGGTGGGGGCGGAAAGACCGAAGGCGCGGCAAACAGCGGTTGTACCCAGGACGCGGGGGGCTGTGATGGCGACCGGAAGACGCGGCAAGCCGCGTCTCTACCCACGGCGGGTGGGGTGTGAGTGCGAGCGAAGGCGCGGCAAACAGCGGTTGTACCCAGGACGCGGGGGCTGTGATGGCGACCAGAAGACGCGGCAAGCCGCGTCTCTACCCACGGCGGGTGGGGTGT
>Ga0126373_10000093_pt1 | contig 69616 bp, 104 predicted proteins | sample PanSoiMetPlot_11_FD_92545 | JGI IMG/M metagenome (GOLD analysis project Ga0126373, IMG submission 92545) | Tropical forest soil microbial communities from Panama - MetaG Plot_11 | ecosystem: Environmental > Terrestrial > Soil > Tropical forest > Bulk soil | place: Panama | collected 2016-02-17 | reverse complement strand
TCGACCAGAAGGGAGAGCGACTGCCGGAGGAGTATACGCAGCCGCCGCCGACGCCGCCGGAGGCGCCACGATGAAGTCACGTACGCCACGCATGCCGAAGGCGGAACCGATGCGCCTCCGCCTCGAAAGACTTCAGCTCGAGAACCGTGATCTACGTGAGCGCATGGGGGAGTGTGAGAGGCTTCGGCACGCCGCCATCGAAGCCTCGGCGGATCTCTGCGACACGCTCGAGGCCATCGGCAAGATTGCCGAAGTGCGCAGCGCATCGGAGAATGCGAATATGTTCGAGCCGTGGCGATTGGTGCGCGATCTGACCGAGAGGGCGTTGCGACACGCCTCACGCACGTGAGCATCCGCATCCTCAAAGAGCCGGAGGGGCTATTCGCGCTCAAGAGCGATGCCTACAGCAAAGCGCTGTACATCGCCGCCCGTGAGACCCCCGGCCTTACGTGGAATGCCGACGAGCGCCGGTGGGAGGGGATGCGCGACGCTGTGGCGACTTGTGCCGCAGCGCTGACTGCCAAAGGCATCAGACTGATTGGCGAGACGCCCCCGCACATCCCCAACGACGCCGTTACTCGCTTCGTCGCAAGCTATGACAGCGCACGTGACTACCAGCGCGTAGCCATAGACTTCCTCGTCACGCACGCCGACGAAGGCGCCCTCTTGGCGGATGACATGGGGCTCGGAAAAAGTCTCGTCGCATTGCGCGCCGCTAGGGCGTTCAAGGAACCGACGCTTGTCGTGTGCCCCGCCTTCGTCACCGGCATCTGGGGCGACGACGAGTCTTCCGAGACGCGCAAGTGGTGGTGCGACGCGTGGCCCCCGCGAGTGCTGGAGGGCACTAAGGCGGGGCCGTGGGTCATAGCCAAAAACGATGGCAAGGAAAGACAGTGGTATTGGCGCCCTGACGGGTGGACCACGGCATGGTACCATGCCGACTTGTTCCGGACGATGGACGACGCCGAGATCTTCGCAGAGACTAAGTGGTCTGTCGAGGAGCGCAAACGTCTCGGCCTCGAGTACCTCCCGGCGGCGCTGCCGTCTGTGCCGCTTACTGTGTGTAACTACTCCATCCTCCACGCCTGGGCCCCCCACCTCACCGGCGCCGTCAAGACGCTCATCGCCGACGAAGCCCACTACATCTCCAACAGCAAGTCAGAGCGCACCAAGGCGATGGCTAGCATAGCCGCAGGCTGTAAGTACAGAATCGCCCTCACAGGTACCCCCCTCACCAATCGCCCCCGTGACTTGTGGAGTCTCGTCGACACCATTAGCCTAGGGAGGTTTGGTAAGTTCTTCAGCTTCGGTGTGCGCTACGCCGACGGCAAGCAGGAGGAGGTACCACAGAGGGGCAGCAAGTTGCCTAAGACAGTGTGGCGCTTCGACGGCGCCAGCAATCTCGAGGAGTTGAACAAGCGCCTCTCATACTTCATGCTGCGCCGTACGAAGAAAGACGTTGGCCTGGAGCTGCCCCCGCGCACCATGCAGGCCTTCATGGTGAACGTCAAACGGGGGTTCATCGCACCCCCCAAGAGCATTCTCGGCGACAAGCAAGTGTCGGAGAAAGCACTACGGCGTGCGCTGGACTTAGCGGCCGACGGCAAGCTGCCGCACATCGTCGAGTTGGTGAAGACGCATGTCGACTCCGGCAGTCGTGTGGTCGTATTCTGCTGGCGGCGAAGTGTCTGTGAGTACCTCGCTGAGGCGCTTGCTGCCGCCGCCGCCGGCCCTACCACTTTCATCCACGGTGCCGTTAGCCTCAAGGAGCGCCAACGGCGCATCGCCGCCAACTGGCGCGTCTTGTGTGCCAACATCGACGTGACAGCGGGAGGCATCTCGCTTACCCGGGCAAGTGTCGGCGTCTACGCCGAGCTGACGTGGGAGCCCCATGAGATTCTCCAGACGATGGCGCGTATGCACAGGCCGGGGCAAGAGGCCCCCACGCAATTCATCTTTCCCCTGGCTAGAGGCTCCGTCGACGAGCTGCTAGCGAAGACGCTTCTGTCGAAACTGGCCACTTTTGAGACAGTCATCGGTGCCGTCGACGAGCGCCTAGACGACACCTTCGCCGCAACACGCGAAAAAACTGCGAAGGCGCAGCTCAAAAGTCTATACGACAGGCTGAAGAAACAACAATCAGACTAGCCGCAACGTTTACGGTACCGTCTGCATCATAGGAGACACCACATGGCTATCGACACAGCCAAAACCACCAACACTGTCCCTCGAGCCCCCATCGACCGCTACATGGCGCGCCTGCGCGCCGGCTACACCCTCGTCGAGGCCTTCGCCGACTACGAAGACGTCAGCATCATCAGGCGATGCCTCATCGCCATCGGGGCCATCGTGCCTAAGGCGCAGCGCCGTCAACAGCCCGACGACCCGACGCCGCAGCGCTTCTTGCAGAAAGACGAGAGCATGCGCAAGCGCGTCTACGACGCTACGCCGGAGGGTAAGCGCGGGAAGTTTTCCGGTGTCACGGCCGTCTGGCGCGTGCCGCCGACGTTGAGGCTCGACAGACTGGGTGTCGAAGCGGCGACTAGACATCTCCGCCAGGCTGGCGATGACGGTGACAGCGCAGCCGCCGAGGCCCACGAGAAGCGCCGACGCGAGGCGTTGGCGCGCGCAGCGCTGCGAGGGCTGGTCTGATGGCGTACGAAGACCCGAGCGAGGCCGTGTGGCAGGGCTACTTCAAGGCCGCCATCGAGGGGGGCGGGTGTGCCGGCCGCTAGGGCGATGGCCGACGAGGCCTTCGCGGCTCACTGCGAGCGCTGGCCACTAGACAGAAAAGTCATCGTGTTGAAGGAACACGAGGAGAAGGCGCACGCCTCAGCGGCGTATCTCACGTCATACACCAGATCTCAATGGCGTACAACATCGCCCAGTCGATGGCGTATAGTAACAGCGTCCGTGTCTATGCGGGGCTCGTTCCTCATGTCCTTCCACGAAGCTATCGCCAAGCTTACGCCCTCCGCGAGTCTCGACTGGCGCCCGCCTCCCTACGAAGACCCGGGGCATAACTATAGACTCGATAGGCAAGCAATAAGCGATGTGCTCGCCGTTACCGTAGCTGTTAGAAACAGTCGCGCAGAGAAGTTTGGCGTCGAGACACTCGACGCCGTCAAGAATCTCGAGGCTGCTGTCGACAGGAGCCGCCGCTAATGACACTCTCCTCATTGCCCCCCGAGCTGCAAGAACGCATCCGCCGGCTCTGCGTACGCCTATGGGCCTCCGACGTCTTGCTGGAAACAGCCAGGAGCCGAGATGACTTCATCGACGCCTTCGACGAAGCGTCGTTAGTGTGCCGCGAGGTCGTCGACGTATTACGCCATCTACCGCAAGACTTCACCGACGAGGACGTCAGGCGCATGTTCGACGTCTGTCTCACCGAAGCAAAACTGAAGAACACCGACAACTGAAAGGAAAGGCACACATATGGCACGCGGATTCGCAGGAATGTCCAAGGAGCGCCGTCAGGAGATCTCCGCCAAGGGCGGCAAGCGCTCTCACGAATTGGGACGCGCACATCGCTTCACGTCTAGCGATGCGCGAGAGGCCGGGCGAGCGGGCGGTACGAAAGTCTCCTCTGACAGAGAGCACATGAGCACCATCGGCAAGAAGGGGGCTGCGAAGCGCGTGGAGAACATGCGTAAGCGCTCCGACGAGGAGGCGGCGGAATGACTACGAAGGCCCGACAAGGCTGACTGCACACACGAGTGCGGGTGTTGCGGATGTTGTGAATGCCGCCCTCCGCGCGAAGCTGGAGGCGGCGAAGGGGACGTTCTATAGCGATGAGTCGACCGTATACCAAGAAAGAGATGCGCGAGCTGTTCCTCGACGAGATCTGGAACTCTGTCGACTGCTGGCGCGAAGCCGTGAGTGACGGTACGCGCACCCCAGACGATGCGCTGGCCGGTCTCGCCTTCAGTATCCTCGTCCAACTCGATGGCCAAACCGCTGGCGGTCCGTCGTACGCACTGATTCCGCAGCCGCATCCCAGCCGCCAAAGCCGTAGCCGAGGAAGAGGGCGACGAGTGCTACTACCCAGACGACGGCGAAGACATCACCGAAAACACGATGCTGCACGACCAGTTCTACGGGCGCAGGCCCGAAGAAAGATAAAACCGTCATGCCTATCCGCGTCTACCAGTTCGGCCTACTTCCGCCTATCGACGGCGAAGCGCGCGTGAGAGTCCTCATGCGCCAGTGCCACGAGTACCGCAACGAGCTCGTGGCAATCGAAAGGGGGCGGCGTGCCGCCTTGCGTGCGCTGCACGACACGCAAGAAGTCGCCGACGCGGTAGCCCTCGTCAAAGCCTCCAAGGGCAAGCCTCTACGTGAGGCAATCGGAAAGCTCTATAAGGCGCGTCGCGCCGCCGAAAAGGCAGCATCACATTGCCCCGGCGTCGCTGAAGCGTCTGTGCCGGAAGACGCTTCTGACGCCGAGCGTAGCCGTCTACGTCGTGTCAATCTCGAGGCGCGCGCCGCTGCCGGCGATGCTGTTGCGCGAATCACGCTTCTCGACGAGAGTATCCGACGTGACGCGCGCGCGTTGTCGCCGTTGTCGCCCGGCGCCTGGGCGAACTATCAAACCATCGAGGCGGCGGCGACGCAAGTACGCGCTATGCCCCTCTACGAGCGCGACGCCGTCACTCCGTCGGACCCGCGATTCGTCAAGGGGCCCCGCGCAGGGCAGGCATTTCCCGTATCGAATCCTAAGAGCTGCTGGTGGCTCGGTGACCAGCAAGTGTCGATGCACATCCAAGGGCGCACTGTCACTACCGCCGACGTCTTAGCAGGCAAAGACGCCTGGGTAAGACTCGAATTGGAGCCCGCGAGGCTGCATGGCGGCACCAACGGGGGCAAACAGCAATACTCCCAGTACGGTGTGCTGAAGCTGCGCGTCGCCAACGACACTAGATGCGCTGTTTGGGCTTCGTGGCCCATCAAGCTTCATCGCGCAATCCCCAACGCCGCCAAGTGGCAGTGGGTACGTGTATCGTGCCGCCGACTCGCCAGACGCGAAGTCTGGACCGTGGAGATTACCCTCAACGACCCGCAGAAGATTCAACCCCGCCCCGACGTCAGCGGTGCCGTCGCCGTGGAGCTCCTGTGGACTCCGCTTGACGACGGCTCCATGCGTGTCGCCTCGTGGCGCGACTCGTTTGGCGCCACCGGCGAGCTGCTGATGTCTTCTAGAATGGTGGGCGCCATCCGCAAAGCTGACGGCATCCGCTCGGTGAGGGATACGCTCCTCAACGCCCTACGCCCGGCGCTGGCGGAAAAGATTCAGCACAGCGCCGACAAGCTGCCCACGTGGTTACGCGAGGTAGGCAATGTGCTGCACCTCTGGAAGTCGCAGGACAGGTTCTACGAGCTGGCGCTACGCTGGCGCAAAGACAAGGTTGATGCCGCGCGTGATGCTTACGAGCTCCTACAAGAGTGGGAGTTACGCGACGCTCACCTCCTCGACTACGAAGCCGGTAGTCGCCGCAATGGTATCGGATGGAGGAACCACTACTACAGCAATTGGGCTGCGGGGCTAGCCAGACGCTACAAGGCGGTCATCGTGCCCGATAGAGACTTATCGCTCGAGGCTCGCTTCGGCGACGATAGCGACAGGCGCACGACGGTGTCACCGCAGAAGCTACGCGACATGCTCCTCAACGCTTTCGGAGAGGATGCCGTAAAGGCGGTGTGGAAAGGCCCTCACGGGGTACCTGAAGATTCCGACGATACGTGGCTCGAAGTCGTCAGCGAGCAGTGGCGTAACGAGGAAAACACGGGGGGCGCTTGCGCAGCGGAAAAAGACAACGCCGTCGCAGACGTAGGCGGTAGCGCGTGGGCTAAACGCAAGGCACGCGCCCGCGAGCGGGCTGCTGGGAAAGACGGTGCTCGCAAAGACGTCGGCAATACGGCGGAATGATTGGGGAGCTGAGAGACCTGTGGTAATGGCAGCGCAGCGCCTTTGAGACTGCGACGCGGGCTTCACGTGACGAACACCGCCGGCCAGGTGGTAATGGCAGCGCAGCGCCTTTGAGACTGCGACCAGCCGACCGCGCAGCCGCACTCAGAGCAGATCTGGTGGTAATGGCAGCGCAGCGCCTTTGAGACTGCGACACCCCCACCAGGAGGGAAGAAGACGTGCCCGCCCCGTGGGTAATGGCAGCGCAGCGCCTTTGAGATTGCGACGTACACGAGACTGTGGATAGTGCCGCAATACGGCACGTGGTAATGGCAAGCGCAGCGCCTTTGAGACTGCGACGCTACGCTGCGGCTAGTGTGCGCCGCTGCCATCTCGTAAAAGGCAGCGCGGCGCCTTGAAGCCTGCAACCTCGATCTCACCAAACCAAGCCTTCCGAACGCAAAGCTCGGCCTTTACCGCCCCCCTTCGGCGCCCCCTCCCTCTACTTGTGTAGCCTCCTACGCACCCCCAGAGTATACTGCTTCGCATGGGCGCAGTACGGACCTCTTCCAAGCCGGATAACAGCTATCTCGCGTACTTGGAGCGGTTGGCGCTCAACCGGGGCACCAACAACACCACCATCAAGCTCCTGGCCGGAGTGTCGGATCCTTACCATTCGACAGCCGACTTGGTACCTACCGATAACTCGGGCGACAACCTTATACCCCTCGACGTCCTGATCTCGAGGTTCGCCGCCAAGTCGACGTTCACCGCCGGCAACGTGACGTGTTACCAAGTCGACAGCCTCGACTTTGTCCAGAAGAACCCGGGACTGGGAGCGTTCACCGGATACAAGTACTCGGCCACGAACCCCCAGATCCTTGGCATCCCCTCCGAGTGTGCTCTTTGGGTGAGGTTTCCGGGGAGCGCGGGGATCGTTCAGTCGAAGGGGACGAGTCCGGGGACCAGAAGTTTGGTGATATCGTCGGGCGCGCCGAACAATCACGGCGCGGTCTTCGTGTCGGGACTTTGGCTGATGGGCGACCCGACCTTGTCCGCGGGTACCGCCGATGCTTTCGAGTTCCTGAATCTCGCGTCGGTGTTCGACGCGTGGCTTTGGGATTGCCGGATCCTGGGTTACTTGGGAGCGTCCCGGGTGTTCGATATTACGGGTGTGACGCAGTTTCACGCGCGAGGGCTCCACTACTCCAACTGTGGCACGAGCGCGGGCGCGACGAATTCGCTCATGTACATCAACGGGAACGAATTCGGCGTGCAGGTGGAGGACATCGAGTTCAACGCCGTCTCTCCGCCTCCGAACGTCCCCGTTCCTGCCGACAAGGCAACGGCGACGAGTATCGGGATCTACCGGGACTTTACGGGCAACGTGATGGCGATGGGCGACGTTTGGAAGAACATTCAAGGGGGCGACCCCTTGGCGGCGCTTCTCGTGATCGCTCCGACGTCGTCGGGTTTCGTAGGTCCGCAAACCTTGATCAACGTGGGGCCGGGAGGGAACGTGTGCGGTGCGGGCGCGGGCGGAGTTCCCGCTGTTCTCTTCGATGGCACGAACGGTACCATTCGTGGTGGCATCTGGATCGAGGGTGGAGAGACGCACTTGAACGGCGTGGGAGGTTCTTGGCAATTCAAGAACCTCACGTGTCCCATCAAGATCATTCACCATCGCATGGATCAATTGGGTCAGACATTCTCCTTTGACTTCACCGGGACGACGGGCGAGGTGATGATAGAGGAGTGCACGACGGACACGGCGGGCGTGCGCGTCCCTGTCACGAACAACGCGACGGGTCTCGTGCGTGAGCGTTTCGGTAACGTCTCGTCCCGCTACTACACGAGCACGTTGGCTGTTGCCGCGAACCTTGCCGTGGGCTGGGACGCAGGCGGTCAGGTGAAGGTCCTTCCGACGTCGAGCGATCCGGCGGCCTTGGTGGGCATCGTTCAGCAAGCGATCGGGGCGGCGGGTTCGGGCCCGGTCTCCGAGCCGGGGCAAGTCGTGACCATCTCCGCGGACGCGACCGTGGGAGGGATTGCCGCAAATGGCCTCTTCAAGCCATCGGCCTTGTCAGCGGGGAAGTTCATTACGACGTCGGCGTCTCCGGCAAGCGGCACGGTGCAAGCGGCGATCGGCGCAAGTGCGACGGGACTGGCGCTGGTCAGGTAATAGAGATCCGTGTTGAGTCTCTGGCGGGAGCGCATCTGTTGGGCATTGTTGGGGTTCGGTGCCGGTTTCGCCCTAGCGGCAGCGCTGATGGACGCCTGTACCTAACCTCGTGGCAGACAGCCGCGCGTTGACGTAAGATACCCGTCGATGGTGCAACTTCCTGCCTGACAGCCGCGATAGATCCCCCGCCGTGAAGATCGGCGCCTCTATAGCTGTAGCGTTAGCCGCAGTGGCGGCTCTGTGGGCCCGCAACACCCCCAAGAAGCCGGCCTGGAAGCGCCTGAAGCCCCGCTATCCGGACTACCGCCGGGGGCGCAAGCGCTAGCCGCTCGGCACACAAGCTGCTACGCTGTCCGTCATGGCATTCCCCCTCCGACAGTTTCAACTCAACGGTGTCGCCTTTACGCAGGGGCACAAGCGTAAGTATCGCTACAACAAAGCGCGTTTCGATCGTGCGCGCCTTGTGGCGGTTAGCGCTGCCGCCCTCGGCGGTGGCTGGATCGGCGAAGGATTGCGCACGCCGCTCATCACTCTGGAGTGTGGCGTCGTCGCGATGCACGGCCAGTTCTACGCTAAGCCCCGTGCCTAGACGATGCTGCGTCATCTCGTCACAGCCCTCTGTACCGTACCGCTCGTCGAGCTGCCGTGGTGGGGGTGCATCGCTCTAGCGACGGGTCTGACGATGGGCATGTGCCTTTGGGGAGCCGGTTGAATGTCGACGTCGCTTTGCCCCGCCGGCTACGTCCTGCTGCCCGACAGCAAGGTGACGCCGGCCATCTCTTCGCGCGCTGTTGCGCTGCTTCAGCAGTGGCGCAGCGGCAACTTCCCCGTCGGCAGCACCGACAGCCAGGAGACGACCTCTAATCTGGCGCTCGACTACCGCTACGAGTGGCACCCGCCGGACTTCCAGAACCCCGTGAGGCATACGGGGGTGACGGTCTACTACTGCCCCGGGGGTGGCACGCAGCCTGCCCCTTTAGCTCCAGCCTCGGCACCACCTTCGCCGCCAGCGCCATCGCCCTCGGGCTCGTCGGGGGGAGCATCGCCATCGCCGCCTACGTCGTCAGACGAAGCGCCAGGCGGCGCCGACGCCGCCGATAGCGCCACTGGAGCCGGGGGCGCATGCGTTGCGTCTGATGGCTCCATCGTCTCGTTTCTATCGAAAGTGATTCAGGATGTTGAAGCGGCGTTGAAACGCATCTAGTAAGGGGGTCAGTTTGACACCTCATCAAGCGGTTGCTCAGAAGTACATGCGAGGTGTGGCCGGTGTGGCGTCTGCCGTCGGCGCCTGCGGATTCAAGAATGGCGTCGGCCAGTCGGCAGCGCCTTCTACTCAGCCCCCTATGGGTCTCGCCGGGGGTACAGCCGTGCCCCTCATGATGTTCGCGCTTGGCGGTATCGCCATCCTCGGCGGTATCGCCTACGCCAAGGAGAAGTTGAAGTGAAACCGGTTGAAACAGCTCTCTTCGTAGGCGGCGCCGCCCTCTTGACGGCGGGGGTCGTCTTGCTGGCGACGAAGGCACCGGCCAAAAGCTCGCCGACGCCTACTCCCGGCCCCACGCCCGGACCCACGCCGACTCCTCCCCCACCGCCCCCGCCTCCCCCTCCGCCCCCCGCAGGGCCGCCTCAGCAAATGCTTCCGGGGCACCAGTACACCCTCACGGGGCCCAGCAACACGTTGGCTCCTGTCACCGGGGGACAACTGGTGACTCCCACCATCATGGAGGCGGCCATCGACGCCGTCTTGGGGGTCGGCGCTGTGTCTGTCTTCTCCGTCAACGTCGGCGCTACAGTAACGACTGTCGTGCTGGTGTACAACTCCGTCAACGGCCAGCCTGTCGCTATCCCTATCGACTACACGGGGCAGCTCCAGGGCATCACCTTCGACGCGAGTCAGGGCATCACCGTCGTCGACAACGGCTGCGCGCCGGGCGCCAACTGCCCGCTCGGCTAAAAAGGTACAAGTGTCTGTCTTCAACGGCTTCCTGTTCGGCACCGTCATCGGGGGGCTTACCGCTTGGTTCCTTCCCGGTGCTCGCGGCAAGCGCCGCAACCATCGAATGGCTGCGGGGATGGTGGCGGGGGCCGTAGCCGGGGACCGCTATCGGCGTCGCCACGTCGGCTCCAGCGACTAAGTGATGATCTACCAACGGCTCTACGTCTGGCAGAACGGGTGGCGCGTCATCGTTGACGGATGGACAGCCGATGCGCTGCCTCAAAGTTTTTTGGACGACCTAGCCGCACAAGTGCCGTTGACATACGCAGTCTTGTATGTGTGGGACGGCACGCGCTGGTCGACAGCGAGGAACTACTAGATGGGCTGGGAAGAAGGCTACGCACCGCTCGAGGGCTGGAGTAACTTCCGCCAACTGTATCAGGATGCCGTCAATGCGGCGCCGCAGAAAGGCGCCGTCTTTGTCGAGATGGGCGTCGCTCTGGGGCGCAGCGCCTTCATGATGGCGGAGATGATTCAGAAGTCGAAGAAGGACATTACCTTCTACGCCGTCGACTTGTGGGACGTGGTGCCGGCCAAGCAATGGGCCCCCTTTGCCTCAGACTTCTTCGGCACCTTCCTAGAGGGGGCTGTCAAACATGCGCGCCACTTACTCCAGCAGGTGCGCATACTGCGCCTCGACAGCGTTGCTGCTAGCCGCGTTTTCGACGACGCGTCGATCGACTTCGTCTTCATCGACGGGGATCATTGGTACGACCCGGTGAGACGCGATGTCTTGACGTGGCTGCCGAAGATGAAGCCGGGAAGCGTGATGGCGGGGCACGACTACGACCAGCCGCACTTGAAGCGCGCTGTCATCGACGTCTTCGGGGAGAACCGCGTAGAGCCCGTGGCGACGAGCTGGCGCGTGCGCCTCTAGCCTCTAGCCTAGCTAGACGCCGTAGGTGCTGGTGAAGTAGCTCTCCAGCGTCGTGATATCACCGAGACTCAACGCGCTGGGGTAGATCAAGACTCTCGCAAACCTGCCGTTTCTGGCGCTGGCGCCGGTGCCTGGCTCCGCGCCGATAGCCCAGGATTGTGCCCCCGCGGGCCCGGCCCCCGGGTCGCTAGCGCTTAGCGTAGAGCCCCGCGCCTTCGTGGTGCCGTTCAGCCGCACGATGTGCGTAGCGTTGGTGCCGGCGTCCTGGTGCACGTACAGAGCGCCGGCTCCAGTCAACCCCCAATCGGAGGCGATGTTGAATGACGACGTCGCCGAGTCTTCCACTAGGGCGTCAGTGTTGCCGGCCGCGGTGGCGGTGGAGAGCTGGTCCCAATCCTGTTGGGTGAGGTGTCCGGTGGGTATGCCCCGGCCGCAATACAGAAAGCCTCCGGGGTCGGCCCCCACTGTCGCCAGGTCAACCCAGGCCATGAAGACAGTGAAGCCGCCGCTGGCGTAGCCAGAAAAAGTGTTGGCGCCAAAGCCACGACTGATGCTGATGCTGGGGCGGTTGTTGAAGGCGGCATCCTTGGCGGTGTAGGCAGCGTTGATTCGCCCTAGGGCGTTGGGGATGGGGGCCCCGGTGTTACCGTGGCCAGACTTGTCGGCCAGAGAGATGACGTTGCCGTTACTAATGGTGGCGCCGCTGGCGGGGTTCCAATCGAGTATCGGGGAGCTGCCCACCGCCGGTAGAGGTGGGGTGAAAGACCCGGTGGATATCAAGTAGGCTATCGCCTCGCTGACGACGTCGCTCTTGGCGTAGGCGGTTGTCTTGATGCCGGCAATCTTGGTAGGGGGGATGAGTGCCTGCACCACCTGGCGCCTGACGGTGCGGTGTCTACGCTCGTTGCCGGTAGCCTGGTAAGGCGGGGAGTAGTTACGGCGCCTGCGCATGTGCAACAGTGTAACACACGCAGACGTGGCGGCTACACGTCACGCCCCTTACGGCTGTTGAGCGCCGATGCGTCCAGCCGCGCCTCCTATTCTCGCGACAGCTCCTTGACCGAGAATGAGTAGACGGCGTGGGGGCTTTGAATAACGCCATCAATGCGGCCTTGTCTGCGTCTTTCGGCATAGTTACATCTGTCAGTTCACCTTCTTCTTGTCTGTGTCGTCGACAGCGTCAGTGCCACGCGAGACGAGTTCCTCATGTGTTTTGCCGGTCACTGTGTCGACGTGCATGACAGCGATGTCGACGGTGGCGGCCTCCATGATGGCCTTCGTGGCGGCTTCGGGGGAGACATTACATCCACGACTGCGCGCCTCAGCCATCGTCGCCGCAATGAGGGCGCGTACACAGATGACGAGAGGCTTGAGGGGTTCCGGCTGTTGCCCGATGATGCGCGCCAGCACTGTCAGCAAAGCCTGTACGACCGTATTCGGCGGTATGCGCTGCTGATTCACGAGATCGTGAACCTGCCGTAGTATGTCGTCGACGATACGGAGACACTCACGGTCTTCGTCGGTGATGGGCACGTTAGGCATCCTCTATACCTACTGGGGGCTACGATGCCGCAGCTCAGCGCGCCGTTTCGTCTGGCGACGGCCACTCATACACCATGCCTCCGCGCAGCCTAGCCATCTTCTTGAAGACGTACCGCAGGCGCTCATCGTCGTCGTACCAGCCGCTCGCCGAGCCCTTCGTGCCGGCGGGCAGGTGAGTGTTGTACGACGCATGAGTCTTACGCAAGCTGTAGTGTAGGTCGTACTCATCTCGGGCACTACCACGAAAAACAGCCAAAAGACGCAGAGATACCCTTGTGCCATCGGCGCCCATCTGAGCCGCAATGCGCGCAACCCGCTCCTGCGGGTTAGTCGAGTACCCCACCTTCACGACCCCCGGACCGTCTTCGTCGAAAACCTGTGCAAGGTACACTAGGCCAACAGGCACAGTATCGTCTACTGCTCTGCTCGAAGCTCTGCCTACTATACCCCTCTTCATTACAGCCTCTTTTCCCATATACTAACCAACCAACCAACTAGAATAGACAAACAACACTTTATAGAGGAAAACTACCCCCCCTCTGAAGGAGTCTTCCCCATCCCACGGGGTTTTTGTTCCTCTATTCTAGTCGGTGGGTGTTGGTCGGCTCCGCGTCTTTCCCGCAGGTTTATTACTTGAGCCTGCTTCGCCTCAGCCTTAGCGGGTCGCGCGTACTCGTAGCCGCTGTACTCGCTGCCGATGTACGTTTGCCTCCGGCGCCACCCCAGTTTGCGGAGGATCGCGCCCACGATCATGTGCTCCCCGCGGCCGACGCGAGAGACATCCAGTCCCAAGGGCCCCGTGAGGATGGTCTCCATCGTCACCGCCTTCCCGGGGGGCGCGTGGAACTCGCGCGTGTTGTCGTACTTGTTCTCGGTGTAGTAGCCAAGCTGAAGGTACCTGGCGATGATGGGCTCCCAGGGGTGCACCTGGCGCCTCGTCTCTTGCACTTTCTCGAATTCGCCGAGCAGCGCCTTGTCGGTGAGGTGCCACCGCTCCTTCTTCTTGTAGCGAACGACAGCTTCGGCCCAGAGCTGGTTACGCTCCTTCTTCAGCCCCTCGACGTCGACGCGGGATACCTTCACGGGCCAGAACCGGCGCCCCCCGGTGTCGTCCTTCAGATACTCGTCGGCGTTGGTGGTGCCTGAGAAGACGCACCTTCGCGGGAACGTCTGCGCGATGCGCCCGTAGCTTTTGCGGAACGTGTCTTGCTGACTCGTGATGTACGCCTTCACGCGTGACAGCTCGCTGCGATTCAGCGAGTCGAGCTCCGCTAGCTCGACGATCCACTTGCCCCGCAACGCCTGGAAGGAGTCCAGGTTACCCAGCTCGATGGCTGTCTCGAGAAACCACTCGGGATAGGGGCACAGCGCGCGAATCAACGTGCTCTTCCCGATACCCTGGTCACCCTCGAGAATGGGCACCGTATCGACTTTGCATCCCGGCTCGTAGACGCGAGCGACAGCGGCCAGCAAAAACTTGGCGGCGATGGCGCGATTCACCTTCGTGTCGTCGGCACCGGCGAGGCGCGTCAGCCAGTCGTCAAGCCTTCGAGTGCCATCCCAGCGAAGCGCCTCCAGCCATTCCTTCACGGGATGAAAGGCGTTCTTCTTGGCGACGACGTTGACAATCTCCTGCGCCATAGAGGTGGCGACGGTGATCTCGTAGGTGCTGCGCGACAGCCAGTGCGTTAGCCTGACGGCGTCGTCGTCCTGCCACGGGGTGCCGGTCTGCTTCCCGATGCGATCCTCAGCGTGCCACGGGGCCTCACGGCGGAAGACAATTGTCCCCGCGAATTCGTCGTAGGCGAGCACACCCCGCCACGCCTCATGGTGACACAGGATAATAGAGACGTTGGCGCCGCACGGCTTCACGTAGGAGCCGTTCTTCGTCGTAACTACTACGAGTAGGTTCTGCCACTTGTCTGTGACTGGCTTACGCTTACTTACATCGTTGCCGGAAGGCTTACGCTTCTTATCAGACATCCGTCTTCACCCTTGGCTGCCGGCGCGCATACCTTGCGTCGAGCGCGGATAGGTTGTATACGACTTATGAGAGCTCCTCACAAGGCTCCGATGCTTGGAGGACGCAGCAGGGTGCGGGGTGTGAAAGGGTGAAGACAATGGCTGGTGACTCTGGGTTGACTGAGGCTTCCGACGAACCGGTTGCGCCGACGACGTGGCGCTCGGGGATGCCTTACGTAGTCGTGGGCGTCGACATGCGGGGGCGAAAGATTCGCGTCGCGGCGCCGTGGAGCACGAGGCGCGAGGAGGCGCGGCGCGCTAAGCAGGTGCGCCGATGAAGCAAGCTACCGTTACCGTGCGCATCGACGAGCTCGAAGGCGCTCCGTTGAACACGCCTGCCGCCAAGCGCGTCTACAATCACCGTCAAGGCAGGCTACGGCGAACGTCTCCGCATCCGTAACGCCATCGCGCGTAGGTGGGGTGAGCAGAATCTCGTCGAGCGGAAAGCTAGGGCATAGAAAAAGCAAGCCATGCGCATCCTCCACATCCTCTGGTTACTGTCGCTGGCCGACGTCGCGCTCATCGTCGCCGGCTTGTGGCTTCGTCTAGCCGATGCCTCATTGAAACGAGGCGACAAGCTTTACTGGAAGCCCCGACGGTATCCGACACGCTATCTGAAGGTCGGTGTCGGCGCCGGCCGCCTCGCCGATGTCTTCGTCGCTTGGAGCAACAAGTACCGCCTCCGGTGCGATGAGGTGATGCGCAGTGGCTAGGTTCCTAGCAGAGATGTGGCGGGGCCTCATCATGTTCGTGCTAGCGCCGGCTGTCGTGGCGCTTCTCGTACTGGTCATCGTTGCTTGGTTCTTCGAGAGGCGCGACAAGCAAGCATTGAGGCGCAAGTGAGCGACGAAGTCATCATCCGCCCCACGATGAGTAAGACGGACGCTTTGTTAGCGTGTGCCTGGCCGTGGGGGCGTAAGGCGCCCCGCGATACCGGCAGCGACGCCTCGCGGTTCGGTACCGCGTGCCACGACGTATTCGCGCGCCTGGGGGCTGAAAACACCCTTATGGGAGCACCGCTGCGAAAGGCGTGCGTCGATGCCGGTGACGCCTTCAAAGTCGACTCGAAGGAAGTAGAGGCGCTGACAAGTCAGAGTTGGCCAGTCTTCCTCAAGTGGATGAAGGGGGGCAACCCCTTCAAGAAAGACTTCTACAGCAAAGGCTTCGCCAAGTACGAGTTCAGCGTCGCCTACGAGGTGGAGAGCTACACGGCAAGGGAGTGCGAATCCCCCAACGAAGCCACCCACGAGTATCCCGACTGCGACTACGAGACGGAGTTGCCGGGTACCGCCGACGTCATCTTCTGGCGTCGCAACGAGTACCTATGCGTGCTGGATTACAAGACGGGCGACGACGTACCGGAGCCAGGAGAGTCGGGGCAGCTCCTTAGTCTTGCGACGGCTTTGTTGCATCTCTACCCCGCCAAGGAAGTCATTCTGGCACTGGCCCACGCCCCCCGGCGCGGTGAGGGCCTCGCCACCATCTACGCCGACACCGTGAGTAAGAAGCGCCTCGACGCACATGCAGAAGCCCTTGCCGATGCGTGGCAACGGCGCGGTACGTCGATGAGCCCCGGCGAGGTGTGTCGCTACTGCCCCGCTTTGACGAGCTGCCCCACGCAATCCTCGATGCTGGTGGAACTGAAACGCGGCGGAGCGGGCAGGCTGGCGTTGACGCCGGAGCGTGTCGGCGCGATTCACCTCGCGTTGCAGCAATACAAGGAGCTCGCTGAAAGGCTTGGCGAGGAGATTCGTGGGTACGTTTCCGCCAACGGCCCCGTCACGAGGCCCGACGGCAAAGTGTTAGACTTCGTCTCTCGTGAGTACGAGACGCTCAGTAAGAGCAGCGTCACGAAGGCGCTGGGCGTCGTCGAAGGCGAGAAAGTCTTGGCGCAGCTTCGCAAGAAGGGGTGCTTAGTCACGACAGAGCGCCAAGAACTGCGCGCCGAGAACGACAGGGGGAAGTAATGAAGCTGGTGATGAAGCCGGTGATGAGAATGGTGCTCTGGATTCTGGCGGCGTTTATGTGCGCCTTCGCGCCCTTCGCGTGTGCGGCGTCGTCGCCGCACGGGTGGGGGCCCGACAACGGCGGCGACAGCGCTACGGATGCTTCGTCGAGCTTAGACGCCCCTGTGCCTTTTGGGGATGTCGATGCCTACGGCGTAGCGCCGAGTCTGGACCTAGCGCCAGAGACGTGGGGCCCGATGCAGTACCAGGGGGGTGCCGTACTGACGAACCCCGTGCGCGTCTACTTCCTCTGGTACGGCGACTGGAAAGCCGCCGGTGACGCCGTCAAGCAAGCGACGTTGGCGCGGTTCGTCAGCGAGCTCTCGGGCTCCAAGTGGATCGCCATCGAAGACAACCTGGAGGTCGCGCTGTTGGATGGCGGTGTCGCCGTGCCGGCGACGCAGTTACAGGTGGCGGGGCTGGTGTCTCTGGGGTATCCGGACGGCCCCGATATCGGCGGCGACACCGGTGTGCAGGCCGTAGTTATCGGCGCGCTGGCCTCGGGAGCTGTCCCGTACGACCCCCAAGGGGTTTACGTGGTTTCATCGAGCCCAGATGTCACCTACAGCGGCTTCAACTCGTGCACCGGCTTCTGCGCGTACCATAGTAGCTTTTCGCAAACTGTCGACGCCGGCCAAGAGACGCTGCGCTACATCTACCTGCCCGACTACGCGCCAGAAGTACCTGTCGATGGCGGCATTGTCGATTACACCTGCGAGTACGGATGCACCATCATCTCGTACAGCTCGCAGTACGATGCCGGTGATAGCCCCCATGGGGATTGGCCGACGGATGGAATGGCCAACGGTCTCGCCCACGAGCTCGCTGAATCCATCGACGACCCGGACCCCGCCATCACTCCGGCCTGGGGGGACTTGCTCAACGGAATGGAGAGCGCGGACAAGTGCGCCTGGCGGTTCGACCCTGCCTTCTGGGTGCCGGGGGGCGCCTTCGCCAATATGACGTTGGGGGGCGAACCGTGGCTTATCCAGCAGAACTGGCGTAACTCCATCACCGGCCCTTGGGGAGGGTACTGCACGTTGGCGGTGGGGCCGTAACTGCTAAGCTTACGGGTATGCCATCCCTCGAGAGAATCGCACAGATATCGGGTTTGACAGCCATGCTGCTAGCTGCGAGCGTCATGCTGTTTTGTGTCTCGTGCTTCCATCCCCACGGGGCCATCGGCTATCGCGTGACTCACGTCGCCGGCTACAGTATCGACGCGCGCTTCACTGACGAGGAGGCCCACGACATCCGAAGTGCGGTAGCAGCGTGGGAGAAAGCCTCCAAAGGGCACCTGGTGATGGAGGAGGAGAGTGTTAGATGGAGCCTCTTTCACTTCCACAAGTGGCAGCGCGGCGAATTGGGATTGACGTCCAAGGGGAGCGTGATTGTGGGACTGTGCCATCAGGACACAGGCGTCATCGACGTAGTGCCGGGGGCGCTTACGCGCGCTATCGTGATTCACGAACTGGGGCATATGTGGGGCCTCGAGCACAACGAGGACCCCGAGAGCTTCATGCGTGAGGACATCGGCAACGTCGTCATGCCGGACGGCGACGTGAAGGACGTGGACCTGAAACCGGCGTGCAAAGTGCTAGGGTGCTGAATTGGATACGCGACTACACATCGAGGCCATACGCCGGCTCACACGTGAGCTGAAGGCAAGTATAATGGCGCTAGAGAGCGCCAAGGATGACAAAGCTGTCGCCGCCGCCATGCGGGCGCTGGCCGACGTATCGTTGCGCGCAGCCTCCTTGTACGACGGCGACACTGGTGCCGACAGCAATGGCTGAACGGGCTAGCGACGTTCTGAAGCAACTCCTAGCGGCTCTCTTAGCCGCTGAAGGGTGTCGTTTTTGTTGCGTCGTCGCCGATGAGGATTGCCACAAGGCGCAACTAGACGCCGCGATACGTCGCGCGAAGGACTTCATCAAAAGAGAGCGCGAGGAAGCCCTCACGAAGCCGTCGTGAAGCCCGGCGACAAGACAGCGGGCGGCCGGAAGCTCGCTCGCATCGAGCATCTCATAAGCTATGCGCTGTACGGCATCGTAAAGCCGCCCGCGCCGGTTGGTAGCGGGGACATTACCTCCATCGTGAACTTCGGCGTCGGTTCCGCCCCCTTGACGGTTCTAGGCACTCTCTACGCCGGCAAAGTCGTCACAAGCTACGCCATCATCGTTGTTACACCGTTCGACGATCTGGCGGCGACGGCTGCCTTCGGCGTCAGCGCAGCCCCCTCGGCCTTCCAAGTGCCGCTGACAGAAGCCGGGCAGTTCTGTGGCGATAGCGCAATTGTTGCGTCGGTGTCGGACACACTCCTGATGACTCTATCGTTGGGTGCGTCATCTATAGGATCTGGCATACTGCTGTACACAGTAGGCTGACGAGCCTCACAAGGTGTACGCATGAGCGTCTGGCGCAAGATCAAAGGCACCATCGAGACCTTCTTCCAGATTGGTCTCGGCGGGCCCCAACTGAAGAACAACTCCAGCGTCATCGAGGCGCGTAACTCCGGCGATACCGGCTTCGTCGTCGTGCGCGGGGCCGCCCCCGTTGGCGATAACGACCTAGTCACGAAAACATATTGCGACCAGCTAGCCGCCAGGTACTACGTCGCCCAGCAGTTCAACGGCGGCAGCGCCTTGCCGTCCAACAGCTCCACGGAGCAGTTCTACGTCGTCACGACTTCAGGGGCTAACGCTACCATAGGGCAGCTCCTTTGGGATGACGGCTCCAACAGCGGCACGGTGACGGTTCTTGCTGCCGCCACCGGGCGCTTCATCGTCTGCGCTGCTGCCTTCTCCGGCGGCACCGTTACCTTCTCGGCCGACAGAATCTACATCTGGGACGGCTCCGCGTGGCAGAACGCCGCCGGTACGCAGGTCACCGGCGCTGTGCGCGAGATTCGCTTCGCCATCACGAATGCGGCGAGCCAGTCATCAGCGACGCAGATTCCGGCCAACGCCATCGCTGTCTCGGCGGAGCTCGACATCACGACACCGTATTCGGCCGGTGCGACCATAACCGTCGGTCAGACAGGCAGCGCGGCGTTGCTGATGGGCACCGGCGACAACCTGGCGACTGTCGCTGGGCTGTATGCCGTCGACCAGGATACGGCGTGGGGTTCGAGCGCCCTCGCGGTGCTGGTGACAGTGGCGGGCACCCCCGCCGCTGGTGCGGGGCAGTGCATCGTGCGCTACACCGTGCCTGACGCATAATGAGGCAGCTTCTACGGCAACTCTTAGCGCTACGACTCACGTCGAACTTCACGACGACGTCGACCAGCGCGCAGCCTACAGCGCTGTCGTTCAGCATCGGCGCCAACGAAGTATGGATCGTCGATTGCCAGATCACCGCGCAGTGCTCATCGACGGGCGGCATCGCCTACGCCGTTGCCGCTCCCACCGGTGCCACCATCGAAGGTTGGGTGAAGTCATCTACGTCAGCGATTACGACGTTGAGCTACCAGCGCCTCACAGCCATCAACACGTTGACGTCGACGGCTCTGCACACGGTGGCTACGACACCGGCTCCGGACATGATTCGCTTCACCATCACCAACGGTTCCACGGCGGGCGTCGTGACGATTGAGGTCGCGAGCAAGACGAGCGGACAGACGACGACGTTGTTCTTGGGCTCTAGTCTGAAGGCTCAGCGCGCAGCTTAGGCGAAGCGCCTGACGAAGCGCCTCACGACGCGTGGGTTGTGGATTAGCCACGCTGTTGCAGCGGCGCCGCCGACCAGCAAGCCAGCGACGAGTAGCGCTGACGTCTTAGCCGGAGATGCCGGCAGCGCGCCCGGTGCAAACGGCCCGAGATACTTCTGGTAGGCGCCCGACTTGAAGGTGCTCCACGGATTCCAGTTGGTGCCCCCGGAGCTGATGGCCAGCGCCGCTTGCGCGTTGTATGCAGGATCAAACAAGCGAGCGGCGTCATACGACGGGTGCGCCTTGAGGTTGATCTGCCAGAGACCCTCGCTGCCGCCGGGGGTGATGTTCAAGTCGCCTACGGCTTGAGGGTTGCCCCCGCTCTCCGCCATCGCGACGGCCGCCGCGGTCGGCACACTAGCCGCCGGGAACCCGACGCTGAGGGCCAGTGCTTGTAGCTGAGCTATATCTAGCTTCACCCCCATAAGCATAGCAGACGGAGTGTGGTACCCTATCCGCATGATTGTCCAACAGGCCTTCGTCGGCGCTTTGGGCGTCGACACCGATACGAAACTCAATGCCACGAGCGCCGCTGCGCTGGCCGCGCAAGGCCTCAAGTTCGCAATCAGATATCTGAGTCTTGGCGAAGCTGAATCCCTCGGCGACTTGACGCAAGATGAGACACAAGCTGTGCTGAGCGCCGGCCTCGCGCTCATGCCAGTGCAGCACGTGAGAGTGCCCGGATGGCTCCCGTCGGCGTCGCAAGGCACCGCAGACGGCTCGGTAGCGGCTGCTCACGCCGTCGCCGCCGGCATCCCCGCGGGTGTCACCGTGTGGATGGATCTCGAAGGGGTGTCCAGCGCGGCACCGACAGACGTCGTTATCGCCTACGCTAACAACTGGAACACGAGCGTAAGGGCCGCCGGTTACGACACCGGATTGTACGTCGGCGCCGCTTGCGGCCTGGACGGCGCCACACTTTTCACCAAACTCAACGTTAGCCGTTACTGGAAGAGCCAATCCGACGTGCCGCAAGTCCAGCGCCGAGGGTACTGCATGTACCAGCTACTCCCGTCGGAAACGATTGCCGGCGTGGCGTGCGACTACAACGTGGTGCAGGAAGACTTCCTGGGGGGCCTGCCCCGATGGGTCTGCGCAACGTAAACGGGCGCAAAGCTTGCGGCATCTGTGATGGCTGCTAGACTGCCTACACGTAAGCCCTGTCCACCCCGACAGGCCTCACCTGCTGCACAAGGCTCCGGCCCCCGGCCTTCACCCCCGGGGGCCGTAGTTTTTATAGCGGTAGAGAGTTTTTATGCTTACGCATGACTTGCGTTTCGTAGGTACTCCGCTTACGTAATCTGGACCGGCGAGAGAAACGCCGGACGAAGTTGCCGCCGCTGGCAAAGCCGCCGCACATCGATTGTGCAGAAAAGGTAGAGAAGATGCCGATTCCGGCTAGTGCGCTGGACAAGAGCGGTTTCTTGAGGCTGTTGGTGATGGGTGTGCCGAAAGTGGGCAAAACCGCGGCTGCGGTGACGACCTCGCCGCGCCCCGTCTACGTTCTCAACTGCGAGGCCGACGACGCCCTCACGTACGCCAAGGAACGTTACAACAGCTTCGAGTTCGACCGCATCAAGGGGTGGAATTCTATGACGCAAGCTCTACTCGACGCCAAGAAGATGGCGGAAGCCGGTAAGGTGAAGACCGTCGTCGTGGATCCCCTCAGCGACTTCGGCGCGCATCTCGAGGAGGAATGCCTCGCTTTGACGGATACCGGAAACGGCCCCGATGGGCGCCGCGCGTACCCCGAGTTCAACAAACGCATCCGCCACGTGCTCGAGAAGCTCTTCATGCTTCCGTGCCACGTTATCGTCATCACGCACTACATAGAGACGGGCGGCGAGATCGACGGGCAGACGGCGAAGACTGGGGAAGGCATCGTGCCTTTGCTGCCAGGCAAAGCCCGGGCTCTCGTAGCCGCGAAGTTCAACGACGTAGTGTGGATGGACTTCGTCAAAGGCGAGCGCGTCATCGTCACGGGTCCGATGGGAAAGTGGGGCCCCGGCTGCCGCAACATCGACGGCACGAAAGTTCTCCCCGCCGACATCAACGAGTTCCTCAAGGCCCTGAAGAACAGAGGCAAGGATCTCAGAGCTCCTGGCGAAGCTGCCAACGCTTCCACTAACGGCGGCAGCGGCACTTCGCCCAGAGTCGGCGCACCGGCGCCGGTGCGACGAATCGTCAACAGGTAAGAAAGGTACACACAAGCCATGGCACAGACGCAGCAGCACAGTTCTTCCAACGGGAAGGGGGCTTACGACTTCAAGCCCATCGACTTCGACAAGAACATCGAGCCCGATGCGGCAGTCGGGCAGTACACGGCGACCTTGGACGATGTGCGCATCTCCAAGACGTCGAAGGATGAGTACCCCATGCTCATCCTCGAATGGCAGCTCACCGAGGCCGTCGACGGTGGCGATGACCAGGAGAAGAGCGTCGGTGCAACCGTCACCGACTTCCTCACCTTCTTCCCGTCGGGTGACCGGCGCGGAAGGATGGGGAAGATCAAGTACGCTCAGCTCTGCGAGCTGCTCAGCGTCGACCCCGACACCATCCCCGCGCGCATCGAGAGCAAGGCCGACTTCCTCGACTTCATCAAGGAAGTGAAGGGCCAGTCGGCGACGGTGTGGGTCTCTCAGCGCGAAGATAAGTCCTCCGGCGAGGTGCGCACCAACGTCAACTACACCGCGCCTCGCAGCGCGATGGCGGCTATGCCGGAAGGCGAGGAGGAGCAGGAGGAGCGCCACAACACGCGCAAGCCGTCAGGAAAGGCGGGCGCGAAGGGCAAGTCGGCTCGGCGCTGAAGGAGTTGGTGGGCGGTAGACTCATCGCTACCTCCTACCCGTGTTAGCCGGCCCCCACGGGCGCCCACTGACTGGGGCCGGCACTTCTAAGGTTCGATTCCTTCCAACCCCCACTGGCGCTAAAGGCGCCTTCTACAACACGCCATGTCTAAAGACGAAACTTTCACTGTCACAGATGCCGTTTGCATTAGCGAGACAGGCATCGCTATTCTCGTACAAGCCCCGTTCTTCGATGACGTCGACGGCACTGGCGGCGAGGTGTGGGTACCGAAGTCTGTCGTTCACGACGACAGCGAGGTCTACACCGAGGGTACCGACGGCGACTTGGTGGTGGTCTACTGGTTCGCTGAGAGGAGAGGCTGGGTATGAGTGACGGGATGAGTGACGCCAACGCCGTCGGCAAGCTGGCCGTCGACTTGAGAGAGGCCGCATACGTCTTGCGCGACGCCATCGACGCCGCATTGAATGGGCATAGGGGCATGTCGCCCCCCATCTGCGAGACGGTGAACGCCATCCTGAAGACATCAGGGTACCACTTGACGAAGAACTGGGAGGGCATGTGATGCGCCGTCGTCTCTACATCGCCGGGGCCGCCGTCGAGTGGAAGCGCGTACGCGCCATGATGCGTGCCGCCGAGGCTTTAGGCTACCACCTCACGCTAGATTGGACCCTTAGCATCGAGGAGCACGAGAAGTCTGGCGTGACTGACAGACAGCTCGACGCCTATGCCGCTAAGCGCTACGCCGATGAAGACGTCAACGCGGTGCAGGCCTCCGACGTCGTGTGGCTCATGATTCCACCCGACGACAAAGGGAGGGGCGCGTGGGTGGAGCTGGGGCTAGCCCTGGCTAGCCCGCGATGCCAGATCATAGTTAGCGGCGACGTGAATGCTTCCATATTCCTCCATCTCGTAGACAAGCGCTTCGAGACTCACGAGGAAGCATTGGCGTGGCTCGAGGAAGTGAGGAGGTAATGGCTAAGGTCAAACGACGACGTAGACGCCACATGCGCTATCACGCCAGGCCCGTAGAGAGCTCGCTCGTAATCACTATGCCCGTCGTGCATAACGGGCGCAAGTCCTTTGCGCGCATGGCCGCTATCGACGGTAAACTAGCGCTGGAGGTCGACGGCGAACCGGCGGTGATGTTGAGCGGCATCGATCTCCATACGGCACTTCACGCCCTCGGATTCGTTCGGCTCAACGACCGTTGCGGCTGGGGCTAATGGTCTCTCTTGAAGTGCTCGAGGAGTTCGCCGAGGCGCAACGCGCGGCTCCGTGGGTAGCCTTCGCCGTGGGGTTGACATGGCGGAAGCGCGGCAACACTCTCGATAAGTTGCGTGAGTGGGAAGCCGCGAATCCTGAGCGCGCCCTAGAATCTAAGCGCCTGGGCCGCAAGCGCTACGAGGCAACAGCCAAGGGCAAGGCTACACGCAGAGCTATCAAGAAGACTTACTGGGCGCGGCACAAAGACGCCATCAATGCTGCCCGCCGCGCCAAGCGAGCAGAGCTGAGAGCGTCGAAGGAGGCGGCGTGATGTCGCCCGGGGAAGACAGTACCACCGCTGCGTATGACCCCCGGGCGCACGGAGCGAGGTGCGATAGTTGCCCGTTGAATGGGCAACCGGTTGTGCCCCCTACGCCGTCATTCGGCAAGACGCGTCTCGCTATTGTGGGCGAGGCGCCGGGTAAGATTGAGGTGAAGCTCGGCGGTCCCTTCATGGGCCCCTCCGGTAAGCTGCTCGACAAGATTCTCGACGAAGTCGGATTCGATAGACGAGACGCGTTAGTCACCAACGCCGTCTTGTGTCGGCTCGACGACGAGAAGACCCTGCCCCGCGCCACGGCGTGTTGCAGCATGCGTCTAGCCGAGGAACTGGCGGCGCTGCCATCGCAGGCGCCGGTGTTGGCGCTGGGTGCTAGCGCCGCCAAGGCGACTATCGGCAAGGGCGGCATCTTGAAGGCCCGTGGCTTCATCTGGAAGATTGACGCCGTCAAACCAGCCGCGCTGAAGGCAGCGCAACGGACCGTCAGCAAACGGCGCGCTACTCGCCCCACTGCTGTCAACCAGGAGCGCCTCGCCAAAGCTGAAAGCAGCTTGTGGCTCCTTCAGGCGCGCAACCTGCTACGGGGTCTCGTCGTGATTCCGTCGCTGCACCCCGCGTTTCTGTTGCGTGGTGCCGACGCCTGGGCGCCCTTGCTGCGCGTCGACGTCAACAGGGCGGTACGCTATGCGAGGCATCCTCTCAAGCTGGAGGATGACGTGGCTTTCGTAGAGACAGCCGACGTAGCTGTCGTGAGGCGCCATCTGGCGAGACTGCCACGTGTCGTGTCGCTTGACGTCGAGACAGATGGGCCGGATCCGCTACACGCGAAGCTGGATTGCATCGGCGTCATCGGCGTCGACGTGGAAGCTGGTGTGCTGCGGGGCCCGGCGCTTGTCATGAAGCCTTGGCGCCGCGCTTTTGGTGTGCTGCTCAACAAGGCGCTCAAGACACGCGTCGTCGTGGGCCACAACCTCATAAGCTTCGACGAGACGGTGTGTCGAAGGTACGGCATTCACTTCGCGGGCGGCAAGGAAGACACTCTCTTGGCGCATCACAGCTTCGCCTCACACGTGCGTCAGGGGCTCGATCACGTAGCCAGTGTGTACTGCGACGCGCAACCTTGGAAACATATTCACAAGTCTCGGGGCGCCGACGAGAAAGGCTTGGGGTTCGCCGTCAAGGAGCTGGCGCGTTATAACAGTTCGGACTGCGGACTCACTGGCTTGGCGTGGATTCGCATGCAGCCTGACTTAGCCAAAGAGCGAAGCGTCTACGAAGGCGCTAAACGTCTCGCCGAGTTCTGCACCGGCATGCAGCGCGCAGGCTTGCGCGTCGACATCGCGCGCAGGGATTACCTAGCACGCAAACTTCGTTCCCGTGCCGCCGGCATCAAGGGCGAGATGCGCAAGCTGGTCGGTAGGCCGACATTCAACCCACGGAAGACGGCAGACTTGCGTTGGGCGCTCTTCCAGAAGTTCAAGTCCCCTCTCTTGGCGCTGACACCCACGGGGGTCCCGTCAACAGCCAGCGGCACCTTGGAGGCTTTGCAGAAGACAGAATCCAAGGCTGGCATCTTGAGCGACTTAGTTATCAGGTATCGCGCCTGTGAGAAGACTGTGTCGACGTTTCTCGAAGGCATCAACATCGCCGGTGACGGGAGAGTACACGCGAGCTGGCGCGCCTTCGGCACGGTGACGCAAAGACTGTCCTGCCGAGACCCCAATCTTCAGAATCTCGTGAGGCGTGTGTTGCTAGAGGCTCTCATCAAGATGAGCGCCAGTAGCAACCCCCTGAAGGTCGCTGCCGCCAAGGCGCGCATCAAGGAGCTCGGGGACGAGGCCTACGAGCTCGAGTCACGCGTTAGAGAGATATACATCGCGTCGCCTGGCAAGGCTTTCGTCTACTTCGACTTGGGGCAGAGCGAGATGCGCGCGGCGGCATACCTATCCGGCGACTCGCGCTTCATATCGAGTTGTGAGTCGGGCGATGTGCACACCGCTAACGCTATAATCTTGTTTCCTGACGCACTTGCCGAGCTGGCAGATCCCAAGGGGGCCGGTAAGCCGTTCCGCGACGTCACCAAGAACGCCGGCTTCGGCATTCTCTACGATGCGACGGTAGCGACAATCTACAGCTTCTTGCAGTCGAAGGGGTTCGACGTAGCGCTTGCCGATGTCGAAGCGATGTTTGCCGAGATTCGCAGCGCTTATGCGCGGTACTACGAGTTCTGTGAGGAGAATCTAGACTTTTGTCGCAAGCACGGGCACCTGCGTGAGGCGCTCAGCGGGAGGATTCGGTGGTTTGGGTTCTACCCGAAGCCGACCGAGATCTACAACTTCTGTCTAGACGATAAGACAGAGGCGTTGACACGCAACGGGTGGGTGAAAGGCTTTGACCTGAAAGCAGGCGATGTCATTCTCACCAAAAATATCGATACAGGGCTATTGGAGTGGAAGCCCGTCGCGCGAATGAATCACGTCAACGACTACACGGGCGAGTTGGTGGAGTTCAAGTCTCAGTCATTCAGCGCCGTCACGACTCCCAATCACCGATGGATGGTGCGGGATCGCAGACGTATGGAGGACCTGTGCGTTACCACAGAGGAACTCGCCGACGGGCGCGGCGATTACAGTATCCATCGAACAGGTACGTATCCTGGAGCCTCGGCGGCTGTATACACCGACGATTACGTGGAGCTAGTGGGCTGGGTGCTCACTGACGGAAACATCGACGATAAGGGCGTAAGGGTCTATCAAATCGCTCGCGCCAATGAGCGCAAAGTAGCTCGTATCGACGCGCTGATGAAGCGTATGGGCTGTCGATCTAGATACGAGAGAAGGGGCATCGTCACATGGGTGCTCAGCAATGTGCTATCCGTCACACACACGCTTCGAAGAATGTTTCCTGGGCGCGTGTTGACGTATGGCTTCATGGATGCGTTGACCTCGGCGCAGTTGAACAGATTGTTAGAGACCATGATCGATGGGGACGGATGCAGAACCGGCGGCACATCGTTTTTCTGCCGAGACGAAGAGCGCGCCGACGCGTTCGCCGCACTGTGTGTTATGTGCGGCAAGGCCGTTACGGTGACGCGCGTACCAGGGCGTACAGTGAAAAAACTTTACAGGTCTATGCCCAATAAGCCTAAGGGCCACGGCGGGTGGCTAGTTACAGTGTTGCGCAGACAGTTTGCGCAGGTGCTGGTGCACAAAAAACGCTACGGGCGACACAAGAAGCGTATCGATCAAGTCAAGAGGCGATTCGTGAAGCACTCACGTGTGTGGTGTCCGGTAGTCGCCAACTCGTATTTCGTAGCGCGTAGGGAAGGCAAAGTGTTCGTGACGGGCAACAGTGTCCAGGCGTTCATCGCCGCTCTGATGAACGACAGGCTTCTTGCGATCGACGCGAAGCTGCCCCGCGGGTGCCGCACCGTCGCGCAGGTACACGACAGCGGCGTCATCGAGACGCCTCTGGGGCTGGTTGACGACGTCAAGGAGCTGATTACTGATACCTGGAAGGTACCGGTACACGTTCCGACTAGCGGGCGTGACTTCGTGATGCCCATCGACTTGAAGGTGGGGGATAGACTCAGCGACTTCTGACGCAACGGAAGGCCTGGCAGTGCATCGTAAGAAGAAGCGACAGCCGGTAACGGCAAAAGAGATCGACAAGGCGTGGCACGAGACGTACGGCATCTACTTCTGCCCGGAGTGTGGGTGCAACTACTCCAGGTGGTGCCCCACTCACGGCGGCCCAAAGACGTGCGAAGTGGTGAAGAGCGAGGCGTTGGATGATTAGCGCATGGTGGCTGGTCGGGTGGTTGTTGGTGTCTGTGGTGGTGTACTTCGTGTACACATGCGCGTGTCTCGGTGAGATTCGTCGCCTAGAGCGCGTTGTCGACTACTACGCCAAGGGGTGCTACATGCGCTGGCCGCCGTTGCCGTCGGCGTTGACTCGTCGCTCCGGCTTTTGGGGCTTCATGGGGATGTTCTGGCGATGACAGACACCCATAACAGTGTGTTTGCCGCGCTAGCCGCTCGGCTTTGTAGGGTGGTGAGCTTCCGCCACCTCTTCTGGCGATGGCACGGTCTCGGGATGCTCCAGGCGGAGCTCGATGAAGCCATCAGGATTCACGTGTGGCACCCAGAGTTGCGCCGCGTGAAGGGCCTTCGCGCTGTGCATGACCACCGCTTCGATATCGACAGCGCCGTTGTATACGGCAGCATCATCGACGTGCCGTATGTGGTGCTGGTCGGCACACAGCCTTTCTGGCACACACAGTCAGCCGGCAACGGCTTCGTCTTGACGCAGGCCTACAGCATCGTGCATGCGAAGGCGCACCGAGCCGACGTCTCAGACACGACGCTTATTGGCGAGGCCTGGTCCAAGGAGATGCCTGTTATGCGGCATGCCGCCGGCTCCACGTACCGCATCGCTCGGCGCGACTGGCACACGACTCGCGTCGAGGGCTTAGCGGTAACTGTTGTGCACCGAGGTAACTTCGACGACAAGCCGGCGCGGGTGCTGGGCAGCGCTGAGAGCGGCATCGTCGAGGGGCACTACAAGATGGACTGGAGCGGGCATGCCGACGGTGTGTAGCGGTGTGTTGGCGCAAGCGGCGGAGGCGCTTCACAAGTGAGGCGCTGCATTCTCGGCTTCACTCCGCCCGGCGCTCGCCTCGTCTGCGATATCGCAGAGACCCCCGAGCAGATCGCCAAGGGGCTGGGTGGTCGTAAGGGCCTCGGCCCCAACGAGGGCATGCTCTTCATCATGCCGGAAGTCAAGATCCAGCGCTTCTGGATGAAAGGCGTGACTTTCCAACTGGACTTGCTGTTCTTCGGCCCCGGCGCTACGTTACTGGGCGCCCTCGAGTGGGTGCCCCCCGGCCCCCCGTTGGTGCTGTGGGGCATCGACGAGCCCTCCAGGTGGGTCGTAGAGGCGCCGGCAGGGTGGATGAGCAGAGTGGGCGTGAAGCAGGGGTGTCGATTGAGTACGGCGGGATGGGTGAAGGAATGACAGCAGCGGATACGCATCGCAAAATGCCTCGGCAGAAGCCCGGCAAGTCAAAGCAAGACTATGCCACGCCTCGAGAATTCATCGCCGCTGTCGAGAAGCGCTTCGGCAAGTTGGATTGGGACCTCGCCGCCACTTGGCGCAACGCCGTCACCACCGACTTCTACGGAATGCAGGAAAGTGGTGTCTTTCGCGACAGCTTGGAGCAGAACTGGCGTAGGCTGGAAGGCAACCTGTGGCTCAATCCGCCGTTTGCGCAGATTGCGCCGTGGGCCGCTAAGTGCGCCGGTAGCAGCTACAGGGGTGCCACTAACCGCATCTTCTTCCTCACCCCCGCGAGCGTCGGTGCCAACTGGTTCTGGCAGTACGTCTGGCCGCACGCGCTGGTGCTGCCGATACACCCCCGTCTATCCTTCGACGGTGTCGATCCGTATCCGAAGGACTTGATGCTCAGCGTGTTCAACGCGGGTGCACGTACGATGGAAAGGTGGGTGTGGCGATGAGTGTACGTATCGGGGTACTGGAGCTGCCGCGAAAGGGTGGCATCAGTGTCGATGCAAGCCTCGGAGGCATCGAAGTCGAATCGACTATCGTTGCCAACAGTCACACCCTCGAGCCGCACGAGGCGCTCAACCTCGCTATGCTGCTCACGCGCGCCGTCAGCGAAGTGCGGCACATGCGCCAATACGAAAGCGACGTCGGGGCGCTCGTCGAAGCGCTTGAGTGGTGCGGGGGCTCCTCCGACTTCCAGGAAGGGGGCGTCGCGCGTGCGGGATGGCTACGCGTTGTGAAGCCCCTACTCGACGCTCACCATCAAGCCAACAGGAGAGGCAAGTGAACGGCACCGGCGGTAGCGGCATTCACATTCGCATCGACAAGGCCGGTAGCAACAGTCTCACCGGAGGCGCCACTAATAACGACGTCGTGATTGCGCAGAAGGAGGCAGGTGCCGCGCTGGTGCCGCAGAGGCCCCGGCACAAGTGCCGTTGGGGCTTGCGGCTTCACGCTGATAGCGGCGTTGCGACGCGCATCTGGCTCCGCGCGTCTTCTGGAGGCCTGCGGCGGTGGCCCACGCGCGAGGCTGCGGCGTTGGAGATGCCGGTCGTGAGAGCTACCGGTGACTGGCGTGTCGAGAAGATTCCCTGGGCGCTGGCCGCATGGGATTCCGTCAAGTGGCTGCTCAGCGGCCGGAAAGGCAAAGGTAAGTAAACGTGTGTCAGAAGATGCGTAAGGCCGACGTGTTGCAAAAACTGCCCGGCTTCGTGCTGGAGGTTCGCTGGCGCGACACCGGCGACGTGGAGCGTTTTGTCGTCAGTGCCGGAGAGTACAGCAAGGTGTCCGTGGGGCGTGACATGCTGGAGGCGTTGCCCCCCTCTAGCCGTGGGGAGAAGGCGGCATGAGCAAGATGATGACACTCAACGAGCTACGTACGGAAGGGCGTTCGTGCCGGTGCGGCAACGAGAACAACGATCAGCACACGCTGCGGTTAGCGTGCTCACAGTGCGGCAACAACAAGTACATCGTCGTGTACTTCACGCACATGGACGCGTTGCAACTCGAGTGCACGAACTGCGGCCTAGCGACGCACATCGACTTCGAGCAGCCTGACGCGCAGGGGGTCGCCTTCATGAAGGCACAGGAGGCGAAGTCGTCATGAACAGCAAGCCGGTAGCCGCCGCCTTCATGCTGTTCGTCGTGGTTGCGTGCGTCGGTGCGTGCGCCACGCCACTGGTACTGACGCCGCCACGCGTCGATTATCCGTGCAACGCCTACCGGGCGCATCTCTGCTCCTTGCAGTCTGGCGGCGGCTGTTGCGACGAGCAGGAGATCTGTGGCCACGATACCGTCGATGACCCGACGAATACGTGCCCCGCCGCTACGTGTTGTTACGTCGGCCCCGGGCCTGACATCGCGCCCCCGAAGCTCGGCACGATGAGTGGCGTCTGCATCACTACAGTAGATGGTGAGCATCACTGTCCGCCGCCGACGGTGGTGCACGGAAGGCTGCCCCTGAAATGACGACCTCATGCATCTTTGTGTTGGATCACGGCTACGTGAAAGGCGTCGAATCGTGGGGCTCCGACGCGCGCATCATCGAGGCGGCGCGCATGTCGACGCAGAAGGGCTTCGAGGGCTGGGGCTCGGACGGAAAGTGCGAACGTTGCGGCGAGCGCGACGTGACTCGTCGCGGAGGTCGCTGTCAGGGCGTTCCGGGCTCTGAGCATGACTGGCGTCCGTACCAGGGCGACGAGAAGCTTCTCAAGTATCTCTACGAGAATCAGCACGCGACGCCCTTCGAAATGGCGGGCGCGACGTTCGAAGTCCAGGCGCCTATCTTCGTGTTCCGAGAATGGCACCGTCACAGAGTGCCTTTCGGGTACAACGAGATGAGCGCCAGATACGCACCGCTACCTGACCTGAACTACCTACCGACTCTTGACCGGGTCATGATGGGCGGCGGCCACCTCACGAAGCAAGCCGGCGCTGTCAAGGATGCCGACGAGCTTCAAGCTTCGGTCGCCGAACGCCTCCTTTACGAGGAGGCAGAACTGAACAAGGCCGTTGAGGACCTCTATCGACGCAAGCTCAAGGCTGGGTTCCCCAAAGAGCTGGCGCGTACGCATCTCAGTGTGAGCCGCTACTCGAGAATGCGTGCGACGGGCAACTTGCGTGGATGGCTATCCTTCTTGACGTTGCGTACACATGAACACGCTCAGTGGGAAATACGGCAATTTGCCGATGCTGTAGGTGTTTTTATCGCCGAGGCGTTTCCCCGTACGTGGGACCTCTTCGAGCTCGAGAGGCAGGAGCGCGCTGAATTCAAAGCGTGGAAGAAAGCGCGGAAGACATGACGAGGCTTCGTGAGCAGGTGGCCGCGTTTCACGCCATGTTCGGGTACACTAGCAACGACAAGCCTACGATTCCCTCAGCAGATGAAGTGAGGCGGCGCTGCCGGCTTGTCATCGAGGAGGCCTTGGAGTTCGTCCAGGCGATGGTCCACAAAGATAGCGCCGCATGGTGGGCCATGAAGTACCTGAAGCAGCGCATCTTCTACGTCGTTGATAAGATGGAGCTGGAAGTCGACATCGTCGAAGTCGCAGACGCCTGCGCCGACATCGATTACGTCGTCGAGGGCAGCCGCCTCGCTTTCGGCATCGATGGCGACGATATCGCCGATGAAGTGCACAAGGCTAATATGGCTAAGCTAGGCGTCGATGGTAAGCCGTTGAAGGACGCGGCGGGCAAGACAATCAAGCCTGAAGGCTGGACGCCGCCAGATATCGCGGGCTGTCTCGAGAAGCAGGGATGGTGATCGTCATGGGCGACGTCTGTGGAGACAAGAATGGGGGCTACTCGTGCAGCCTCCCTCCGGGGCACGCCTCATCTCATGAGGCATACGTCGACGATAGGGTGACTGGCGAGCCGCTATACGCATGGGCGCGCCTGCGACTGTCAGAGATGTCTACGGCGACGTCGCCGAAGGTGAAGCGCGTGCCGGTCAACTTCCGTTACGACTGCCTCAACCCCACCTTCATCAAGATGCTCGCCAAGATCGGGCACTACGCCGCCGAGAAGTACGGCTCCTGGGAGCAGTACGCCAACGCGCGGCTCATTGGTGAGAAGTCGTGCGTGAATCACATCTACGAGCACCTTCGGCAGTACGTCGAAGGCGAGCCCCACGACAAATTCGGGGACACGCGGTGGCACCTCGCCGCCATCGCCTACAACGCCATGATGGCGTTCCTCTACGACTCGAAGTTCGGGCGCGAAGAGCACCCACTGGCGAACTGCGGCAAGGAGCTGATAGCAGATGTCGAAGGCAAGTAAGTCGAAGGCGATGGCTGCGCCCGGCGATATCTCCGTCAGCGATGACGCCGTCGTCATGGCAAGCATCGGAGGGGCAAGCTTCGTCCAGGTGGTGATGGCGATGACGCCGCAGCAACGTGCGGCAACAGTCGTAGCGCTGCACCGCCTCATCGAGCTGGTGCACGAAGCAGAAGGGCCTAAGGGGCCTTACCAGCAGATCACGTTACGCGGCGAAGAGGCGGAGCGTCTGGAGCGGGTAGCCAGGCACTACAACCTAACCGTGGCGCAGTTGATTCGTACCCTCCTCAAGCGCGAGGACTCTCCGCAGTGAGCCGATACGGGCAAGAGGTCAACCCCGCCATCATCAGGGCACTACGGTACCTCAGGCCCAAGACGATTCTAGACGTCGGCTGCGGGGCGGGGCAGAACACAGTCGTAGCAAAGGATAGGTGGGGCGCCTACGTCATTGGCTTCGACATCGAGGAGGGGGCGGGCACGTGCCTCGACGAGGTGTACGCCGTCGACATAGAATCGCGACTGCACAACTACTTCGGGCAAAGCCGTGTGGATTGTCTCGTCTTCGGCGATGTTCTCGAGCACGTGCGCGACAGTAGTGCTGTCTTGCGCAGGTTCTTGCCGATGCTCCAACAGAACGGCGCCGTCGTCGTGAGTCTTCCTAACGTCGCCCAGTGGGGCATGCGCTTACGGTTGCTAGCAGGTAACTTCGACTATTCGTCGAAGGGCATCCTCGACTCAACGCACCTGCGTTTCTTCACCCGCAAGACAGCTTTGCGGTTGGTGCTGGATGCCGGCTTGACTGTCGAGTACGTCGACTCGACCCCCGGCATCTTCAGAGACTTGCTCGGAGCGTCTCGCGCCTTCTGCCAATCGTGCGGCCTCGTGGATGCCGACGCGCGGCTCTACAAGCGCTACAAGCGGGTTGTGAGACCCGTCGAGGAGCGTGTCGTCGCCCTCTGGCCGGAGTTATTGGCCTTCCAGCACGTCATCGTGGCCCGTAAGCGCTAGCGGTACAGGCGCTCGGCGTGCTAGGCTTACGCCATCATGGCGCAAGGCGTAGCTGTAGTGTACGAGCACCGCAAGGCGGGTGAGTGTCCCGCCGGTCCCCAGTGTCCCCACACGCATCCCCCGGAGGTTCCCATGGGCCCCTGCCCGGCCGGTGAAGCCTGCGCGCGCGACACTGCCGCCGACTTCCCCAGCGTCGACGACGCCTTCGACCACGCTTTAGCCGAAGGCTTCTCGCACGCCGTCTACGTGCACCGCTACCCTAAGACGCAGAGCTACTTCTACATCTACAGGCAGGCCGGCGCCGAGTGGCACCGCCACACGATGTTCCACGCGGGCGGCAAGTGGCACATCTCGAAGGACGCCGACTTCGCCCACAACTTGAACTTGCCGCTGGAGGCGGAAGCCATCCGTGGTGCACAACCGGCGGCGAAAGACTGTGGTGCTACCGGCGCTGTTGCCGTGACGCAGACTGTCGTCGCCGCTGACGCGCGCCGGGGCGCCGTGAGGCCCCTCAAGTGGCACCGCGACAAGAGCGGGCTATTCGCCCGGGCCGCTAACGGAGTCGCTGTCTACCGCATTCACGAGCGCAAGGAACGTGTTTCGAGGCGCGAAGGCAAACTGCCGTGGGTGCTTACGCTAGACGGCGCCGAGCTGAAGTCTTACGACCACGTGGCGCAGGCGAAGCGCGGTGCCGAGAAGCACAACAAGGCAGGTGCTTCGCTGCCTAGCAGTCTGGCGCCGACGCCGGAAACGTCGGTAGCGCCTCCGGCGGCGCCAGCGGCACCTCTGTGCGCTCCCTTCACGGCCGTGCGCGTCGACGCCGAGAAGTTCCGCGCCTGTGCCCAGCTCGCGGATACCATCGGGCCCATCACGACCCCCCAGGCCATCTACAAGCTCCTGAAGGGCTACTGCAACGAGCAGCCCCAGGAGGTCTTCCTCGTGGTGTCTCTCGACCTGCACGGCCACCTGAGGGGCATCGATGAGGTGGCGCGCGGGCAGATTGATCGCGTCAACGTCGGCATCGACGACATCATGCGCGCAAGTCTTGCCGCGGCACTGGCGCGCCAGGCAAAGGGGTTCGCAGTGGTTCATTGCCATCCCTCTGGCAAGGCGACGCCCAGTCAAGCCGACAAGGATCTCACCCGCGCTATCGAGAAGGCGCGTAAGCCTTTCGGCAACAATCTCAAACTGGTGGACCACGTCGTCATCGGACTCGATCAGTTCGCTAGTATCCGACTGCGTAAGGTCTTTCGCGCTAAGCGCGCGTAGTTTTTGCGCGTAATAAAGTGCCCAGCCTATTGACGTAAAGGGCGTAGGCGATTACGCTCTCTCCCATGACGCAGCCGGTGGTAGACACGGCGCCTTCGAGCGCCGCACAGGAAACATCTGCCCCGCAGGTGCCCCCGACGGCGCCCGTGGCGCTCACTCCCTCACAGCTCGCCGCGCAGATCAAGGAAGCTGCCGGCGTCGACATGAAGGACCTAAGGAAGCTCATGAGCTTCAACTGGGTTGGCATCGACGGTGTCGTCCTCATGTGGGTGTGGGGTAAGCCCGTCCCCGTCAACTCGAAGTACCTGGTCATGGCGATGTTCGATGCCGGCGACGAGGTGCGCGCCTACGCCGCCCCTCTCGAGGGGGGCCCGTTCCTTTGCTACGTCGTGCGCAAGGCATACCCCTCCTACGGCGTCGAGTCGATGAGCCTCGAGACGTTCCGTAATGCCGTCATCGACGAGCTCGAGAGCCTGGAGGCGGAACTCGAGGTGCGCGACGTGGGGCGCCTGGAGGGTAGGCAGGAAGCCGTGGAGTTTCTACGCGAGCTGTCCGCCAAGGGCGGCGTCGACGCCTCCGGTAAGGCGATGACGCTCGAGGATATCGCCAAGGCGCTCGAAGACGGCGTTGACGTCGGTGACGATGCCGACGAGGAGGCATAAGCGGTGAGTTTCACGACGGCTACCCTGCGATACGACTTACTGCCGGTTGGCTCCGCGACAACTGCGGCCATGGCAGCCGCCTTTGCCGCGGTGCCGCTACCGGTTGATTTGTTCAACAAGCTGGGGCTGGTGCTTACGACCGACACGACCGCCGGCACGGCGCCCATCATCCGCACCTTGGTGTTCCAATACGTGGGCGTCAACCCCGCTATCACCGCGGCAATACTCACTGGTAGCGAAGGTGCCCCGGTGTCAGCGCTGACGCTGCTCACCGCCGGTACGTTGCTCGCGGAGCCGCCCATTTTGAGCTTCGTCACGAATCCCGGAGACCCCGCGCCGACGAGGCCCGCGATGGCTCGCTGCACTCTCGACGTGCACGCGTTGGCCATCGTGGATTCCGGCGCCAACTACAGCGGCACCATCACGGCGACGCCGGTTGGCGGGCTGGGCCCTGGCGGTGTCGCGGCAGTCCTGACAGCCACACAAGCCGGCGGGCACATCAACAGCGTCGGCGTGACGAGTGGCGGCTCTGGATACGTCGGGATGCCCATCATCGTCATCGCCGGCTCCACCGGAGGCTCCGGGGCTATCATCATCCCCAGCATGGAGATCAACGCGCTGCAACTGCTCGACGGCGGTGTGGGGTACGTCAACGCCCCCGCCGTGGTGGCGACGCCCGGCTATCAGTACCGCTTCCCTGTGAATACGCAGGGTTCGCTGGTCGGGTTGCTCACCAACTACTTCCAGACGCAGCTCGGCTCGAAGATCTTCGCGCAAGCACCGACATTCGCCTAAAGGCGGAGAGAGGCAAGACACGTGGCTACTACCGACGAGTCACTGGAGAACTTCGACGAAGAGCCTCTGGAAGAGGAAGTCGACGAAGACGACGAGACTTCGACTCAGGAGACCCCTCAAGAGACTGCCGCTGCGCCGAAGGCCGCAAAGGCGAAGCAGCGCAAACAGCGCAATGACAAGGGCGGCACTCACCGTCCTCCCGGCGAGGGCTGGAACAGCCGTGAGGCGGAGCTCCTCTGGCCGGAGATTCTTCAGCGCATCCCCAAGATGGTGCCCCCGAAGACGCCGTACGACATCGACGTCAACGTGGTCAGGTTCAGCCCCGGCGCCGTCGTACTGCCCGGCAAGATCGACGGCTCTCTTGTCGCCGGAGGGAAGGGGATGTCCCCCGGCGATGCGCTGCGCCTCGCTGTCGAAGACTACTATCACATCCCCGCCGGAAGGGGCCCCGAGGACTACGAGCTGCGCTTCGTCTGGAAGACGAGCGGCAGAATCATCGGCAGGGGGCGCTTGTCGATGCCGAGCAGCGAGGAGATCATCGGGCTGCGCCGTGCGCAAGCCAACATGCGGACTCGGAGGCCGTATGGCGGCGTCTCGATGCCTGTCGAAAGCCCCTACGACGAATACGGCGCAGAAGAGACGCCGATGGCGCCGCCTCCTCGGCGCCAGCCTGTCGGCGTCGGCGCCGCGCCCGCGCCTGTGTATCCGGCTGCGCCCCCGGCACCGGCTGCCGGCTTCGGCGCCGATGGTGAGGTAGGGTACCTGAGACAGCAAGTCGGGTATCTGTCAGGCCAGCTTCAGCAGCTCATCGCCGCAGGCTTGGTGCCGCCGTCTGCGGCGCCGGTGCCCCCGGCGCCGCAAGGATTCGGCGCTGCGCCACCCGACAACTGGGAGGAGCGCATGGTCGGCTTGCTACGTCGCCTCGGCGTCGTCGGCGGTGTCGTGCCCCAGCAACAGCCTCAGGCCGGCGTTGGCGCGATGCCGCAAGTGCCGCAGGCAGCCAAGGCGACGGGTGTCGCCTCCGAGCTTCAGGCGGGGGTGTCAGCTTTCAAGACGGTGGTGGGTTTGGGGCGGGAGCTGCGCCAGCTCGCACGCGACTTGAATGAGGTCTACGGCGAGCCGGACATGCCAAACGGCGAGACGCCGGAGCCGCCTCTCGTCGCGGAGCCGGTAGTACAGCCCCCGAAGCCCGAAGATAGCCTGCCCTTCGAGGTGGTGCCCATCCCCGAAACGAGCTTCCTCGGACACCCCGCCAAGTACGCTATCGACAAGGAGACAGGTAGCTTCAGTCGCGAAGGCTTCTTGATGGCGAACCCCGGGTTGGCAGAGAAGGCCCTGGAACTTGGTGGCAAGTTCATGGAGGCGCTCGGCAACCTGACCAACAAGGCAGGCATGGCGGGTGCGCCGCAACAGCAACAGCAGCCTGCGCAAGTCGTGCGCGAGATTCCCAAAGGCGCCGTCGATGCAAGCGTCGCCGCAAACAACACGCCGCCGGAAGGCGCCGAAGGCAACGGAGGTCTGTAATGGCTAAGAAGACTACGAAGAGGATTGCTCGTGGAAGGGTGCCTGCGCACCCCGTCTACATCGACATCGACGTCAAGCTCCACACCGCGCACTGCGAGTCGTTTAGCGCTTCGTATCACGGCGCATTGCCGCAAGTAGCCCCCCTGGAGATTCCGGCAAAGCTCCGCGACCTCGCCGACAAGCTGGATGGACTGATCGAGGCGGCCAAGAGCGATGCGCCGTTTACCGACGCAATGGCTATGGGGTTCGCCGCAGCTAACGCAGACGTGAAGAAGGCTGCCGCTGCTAAGCGCTAGGCGACAACGACGGGGATGCTCCACGTGATGACGGCCCCGTTCTGGAACGTCTTCGTGAGCACCAGCGTGCCCTGCCCCGACTGCACCGCGCTGAAACTCGCGGCCCCAATGTAGACGAGCGCGTAGGCCGACGACGTTGCGAGCCCTGTGGGCACCCACACGAGCGTCGGGGGCGTCGATGTCACTCCCCACACTCCGCAGCCGGCCCACTGTTGACACGCCGGTAGCGACGTCGTATCAGCAGTGATGTCCACGACGAGCGTATCGCCCTCGTTCAGGAAGACGGTATCGCTATCGAGCTGCTGGCCGTTGGAAATTGTGTGGTCGATTGCCTGAGGCCAGGTGAGCGCGACAACCTTAGGCGGTGGCGGTGGAGGAGGCGGCGGAGGTGGAGGCGGCGGAGGAGGGGCGGCGATGGTACTGGGATTACCGGAAGCCGTAGTCGGCCCCGTGCTGACCTTGAAGCCGCCGCCAGGAGACGATGACGACGAAGTGCCCCCTTTAGTGGTGCTGGGCGGCGTAAACTTGACACCCCCACCAGGAGGGAAGAAGACGTGCCCGCCCCCACTCTGTTGCGGTGGCGTACCGACGCCAATGCCGGCGACGACGCTGACAGTCGCGCTCAGCGGCGCAACACCAGTGACCGGTTGCCCCGTCGTCGCGTTCATCAGAGTGGCTGTGACGGATGCCCCTCCGACGGCGACGCCCGTCAGCGTGAAGCCGTGAAGCCCCGGGACCCCGGGCGCGTATCCGACGTCCATCACTCGCACGATGCTGGGCGCCGACGTCATCATGGTCCAAACCTGACCGCTAGCGGGCAAGTCGGGGAGCGTCAGCCTGATGCTCTTGCCGACGACGAGGGGGATGTTGGCCGGAAGCGTTGCGGCAGGTGCGCCGCCGCCGCCGCCGGAGGCGCCGCCGCCAGAGGCGCTAGGCTTGTTGCCGCTGAGTGCCACGGCGCCGAGCAGTAAAAGCGCCACCGCGCCGACGCCTACCAGAACCTTTTCTGAAGTGTCCATGTCGTTGGTTAGCTTACCCCTTGTCGGTGACGTATGCTACAGGCATGCACCCGCGCGAGCTCGTGCTTATGCCCCACCTCAGCACGCAGGTAGGGCTGGGCGATGCCACCTGTACGCTGGGCGGTAGCTTTCCAGGAGCAGACTCGTTCAACGCACTCCCGAACGACGTGAGGTGCGCGATGATGCAGACGGTACCGCCAGCCGCTCAGGACGCGAGTACGGCAGTGAGCCTCGCGACGTCGATTGACATCGGGAACATTCCGTCGGACGCGGCGCTCATCGCCGGCATCGGGGGAATCGCGACGCTGACGGCTGGCCCCGTGGCCGGTGCCGCCATGACGGCCATCGGCACCGGCGTACTAGCGCTATCGACAGCCCTTCAGGGGCTCTTCACAGCCCTCGGGCTCTACTCCACGCCGTCACCCACGTACAACTACTGCGGTCTGCAACGCATAGGCATGGATCAGATTCCGTACGGACAGACCGACACAGCCAACTGGATCGAGATCGATTCTTTGGCCGACTACGACGATATCGTCTTCGGGCGGTCAGAAGGTGGGAGCGTCATGCCCGGGGGACGTCCTCCGTATTCCCCGAACGCCTCGACGCTAGGGAACGTATGGCAAGACTCCGCCTTGCAGATGCTCCTCTATTGTGTGCGCAACGTACCGGGTACGCAGTACGCTGCGCCGACACGTTTCGAGGAGTACGTACGCGTACTCATGCTCAAGAATCTTCAGTACTGGGTCAATTGCTGGCCGACGGTGCCGCCGCAAGACCTGCTCGCCGCCGCTGCGAATGTGTGGCACGCCGCGCACTCTGCGTCGCAGTCTCTATCGTTCGCGCCTTATGAAGGGAATGCGGGCGGGCCCGGCGCCGCGCAAGCACCCGACGGGTCGTGGCAGCCGAGTCTCGTCTCTTGGATTCTGTCGGGGGCGGGTGACTCGACGGGCCAACTCCGAAGCCGTCCGCCCATCACCGTGAATAACGGCCCGCTGGCCTTCAACATCGACCCGACCGTAATCGCCCGTGGTATCAAGGCAAAACCGCTTGTGAGTACCACCACTACATCCACAAGCACGAAGGTGGCTGTTGCGGGGGCAGGGCTTGTGGGGGCGACTGCACTTACCATCGGCGCCATCGCCCTCGTCAAGGGATGGGCATACGGCCAGGCCGCCGAATGGGTGTGGAAGAATACGGGGGGCAAAGTCGTCGGCGTCGTGAAACGCGAAGCGCGCAAGCTGCATCGATAGAGGCATGCACCTCAAAAGTCTCAACGGCGGCGCTAGCCGTAAGCGCAATCGCACCAACAACTACTTCAAGACGCTCGGCGGGCGGCAACTGTTCTTCTTCGACTGCACCGACACCACGAGCATCCGCACTGCATACGACGCGGCGGCGGCCTACGGAGTGCCGTTTTTCGTCTGGAGGCCGTTTCCGATGGCGGGGCCGTGGTTCGGGGGGCACATCATCGGCTTCACCGTCGGCGAGGAACACAAGAAGCTCGTGTCCAAGGCCTGGGATGACACGCTACGCGTCTTGATGTAAACTTACGTAATGTCGGATGTTTTAGACAACATCCCTATGGAGCTGAACAGCCTTCTTGTGCTCTGCGCCGTTGGCGGGTTGCTGCTTCTGGCGTCACTGACAGACATCGTCGTAAGTAGGCTGAAGCATCGCCGTCGACGGTGATTCGTTTGCGCCTTCTAGTGCGTAGGCGTATTCTCACCTACATGGGTTGCTGCTCCAGTTGTGACAAGGGTCTTCCGTGTGAAGGCGATGCTCCGAAGGCAATCGCTCTGACCGGCTCCGCCGGCACGCCTAGAGGCGCAGCGAGCGCGGTGCTAGCCGGGCTGTCGGGCGCCGGCATCAGACGAGGCGTAGGCGACTCGTCGCAGATATGCGCCGGCCCCAATTCGATTTCTGACGCCACCGGTAAGTGCGTCTTGGCCTGCGTCAGCAACGGCACCGTGCCGGGTGTGCCCGACATCGCGCCGTCAGACGGTAACGGCAATTGCCCCAACGGGATGACGCTCGCCAAAGGCACCCTGGCCGATTGGTGGGGCAATATGTCGACGGCCGGCAAAGCGGCAGTCGTTGGCGGTGGCGTCGTCGCTGTCGGCGGTCTCGGATGGCTGCTCTTCCACAAGAAGTCGCCGGTGCACAAGGCGATGCGCCGCCACGTCGGGTAAAGACACGTGCGCGCCGAGACGCGTGATACGCTGCTGGCTGTCGGAGGGCTCGCGATACTCGCCGTAGGCGGCATCGCGCTTATTGCGCACGCGACGAGCAAGTCTACACCGCAGGGCGGCGCGCCGCCTGCGCCGACGCCGACGCCGACACCCGGCGGCGGCGGCAACAACGTGAAACCCTCCGTGGACCCGTGGGGCGACCTGAAGACACAGATTCAGCTCTTGCAACTCGCCGCCAACAACTTGCGAGCTGATGCCTTCGTCAACCATCCCCTCGTGTGGCCCATTTGGGATCCGGACAGCAACGCCGTCGCCAACGATGCACTGAATATGCTTACGAGGCCTGACGGTACGCCTACGAAGCCGCCCGCTAGCCTCGCCGCGTTGACGCAGCTCGATGCCGATGCGACGAAGCTCTTTCAAGACGCCGCCGTCGTCGCGACGGCTATTACGGTACCTGCGACAACGAAGATGCTCGTAGCCGCTGTCGCCACGGCGACGCTAGGTGTTACACGAGCCGCTTTCACCGCAGGCGTTTAGCCCCGCCGCATTGACGTTTAGCGCGCTGCGCTTTACATACCGGCTATGTGGATTACCGTCGCGGTTACGGATCTGCGTAAGCGCGTACGCGGCTACGATGTGGCCGGCTTCAAGGTGAAGCCCGAAGGCGTAGTGGAGCCGATTGTACAGCAGGATGTGCCTGCCGACGTCGAGGCCAAGTTCCTTGCGCAGGAAGTCGTGTGCTTCTACTGGCACTCGGGGCAAGCGCTTCTCGCCTGGCCGGTGCAAGCCCCCAATGGTCAAGTGGTGCTCGCGGCCGTCGACGTCGGGCATCTTCGTCAAGCCGGCTGGGATCTCGACGAAGTAGGAATGGCGCGCGCCTTGCCCCGTGTGCCAGGAGCGGGGCTCGACGCGGCTGGCGGGCTAGACCCCCGCCAAGCGGCGGTGCAGGCTCAGCAGCGCGCCGTGTTGGAGAGTAGACTGCGCGGCAAGCGCTAGAAAACGGCTTGACGCCCGTGCGCCTGCTACACTAGGCGCATGCGTAATGGCGTGCGTAGTTTCGGCTTAGGGCTCAGCCAGAGCTTCACGCCCGGCATCCCTCGGGCACAAGCGGAGGGCGCGCGCATCGACGTGCAGGCCTACGTCGATGGCCCCGTAGGCGCCGGCCAGAGCGTCGACGCCATCGCTCAGAAGATTCGAGAGGGCCAGAACGACCCAGACGTGCAGGGCATCGCCGCCGAGGCGGTTAGAAAGGCTGGCTTCGACGGGCGGGGCAAGAAGCCTAGTGTGAGGCAGATCTGCCAAGCCTGCCTCGACGAGTACCGCTCGCTTGTGCTCTACGCCTCGGACCCCGGGAAGACGGAGCAGGTGCAATCCCCGAGCGCGACGATGTGCCTCAGGGGCAAAGCGGGGCTGTGTCTCAGGCGAGGCGATTGCGACGATGCGACAGCCGCTTTAGGCGCGATGATTCTGTCTTTAGCCATCCCCGTGATGATCTGCGTACAGCCCTTCCCCGAGCAGGCGCACGTCTTGCTCGTCGCCTTCGACGAAAACGGCACGAAGCTCGGCGTCGACGGGGCCAACAACACCTACTCCGTGGGCCCCTTGGGGTCCGCAGGCGCCCCCCCGAATGTTCCCGGGCAGAGCTTCTACGATCCCCTGAAGGCCGCACCGGTTGGCCCCGTGGGCGTTTCGGGGGCACAACTAATCACTATGGGCGCATCACAACAGAGGCACGCGAGCGACGGCAGTGTCTTCGCCAGCGGCGGCGGTGTCTTTGCCGGCGGCGCCGCACCTGAAGGCACACCCATCAGCGTCTCCAACAGACCGGCGCCCGGCGACGACACCGGTACTTCCAATCGGCCCGCCCCCGACGTGCCCGGGGGCATCACCGTCGGCCGTCCTGCGCCCGGCGCCACGATCTATCGCGGCGGCTTGTGGCTCCGCTCCGGAGCTCACGGCATCGAGTACAACACGGGTCTCGGATGGCTCCCGAGCGGCATCGGCCAAGGTGCGCCGGACCAGGCGGCTGTTGACGGGCTCAAGGCCTCACTCACTACCCAGTGGCAGACGACGGTGTCGACAGCGCAAGGCTGCGCCACTCTCGCTGCCAGCGATGCCGCCGGCTTGCAGAGCGCCTACGCCGACTGGCAAGCCTTCAGTAGCCAACAGTTGGGGCCCAGCGACTACTCACGGCTCAAGGATTACGCCCGTGCCAGGCAGCTCTGGGATCTCAAGGTGAACCTCGCTTGCTCCTTGCCTGCCGGTGTCGGTGCCACGGGCGTGGGCGAGGTGCACATCCCCGGCATCAACTGCAACATCGACGTTCTGGTGGGGCAGAAGACTCGCCTTTTGGTCGGATGGGACCAACTCACCGACGATGTCGACAACTGTCCTCTGTGCAAAGAGGACAAGAGCGTCTGCGCCGCCACCCCCGCCTTCCCCAACGGTGCCCCCGACGGCTTCACGCTCACACAGAAGTACGACTACATCGCCGACCACGTCGCGTTCATGAACTGGTACAACGCGGACATGCCTCTCTGCGATGCCGACGCGGAGATTCAGCGCGGCTACGACTTCGAGAGAATCTACAAGAAGTGGCGTGCGCTCGTGGATGCGCACTGCAAGGCGACAGGGGGTAACCAGGCCCCCGACTTGCCGCCCCTTCGCAACGACGATCAGCGTAACCCCGATTACGTTCCGCCTCCGACTACTGCGGACACCGTGTCATCCATCGTCAAAGGTGTCGCCGTCGTGGCTGTCTCAGCCGCCGCCATATACGGCTTGTCGATCATAGCCCCCGGGCTCCGCAATGCCGTCGAAGGCATCACGAGCAAACGCAAGCCGGCTAGCAAGAAGTAGCGATGGCTTCGCGGCTCATCGCCAAAGGCTTCGATGTGCTCTTCGAGATGCACGAAAGTAGCGATGTGGAGCCTCATCGAGACGCGGCTTTGCTTCATGATCCCGAAGGCGTCGTGTGGCCGGCGTGCAGTTTGCTGGTAGCCAGATTCGAGTCGCTAGGCGACAAGGCGTGGCTTCACAAGGATGCCCCGGCACGTGACTACTTCGGCGCCGACTACGAGCTGCGCGAAGGCATGTTGACAGACGTGCCCCCCGCTGACTTGTGCCAGTGGCATCTAGTCGGCTCCGTGAAACGCATCTTCTACTGGCGTGAGGGCGCGAAGTACAAGGTCGGCGTCTACGAGCACACGTTCGGCAACAGAAGTCTTGCGAGCCTCTTTCGCTCCGGCGCCGCAACGCTGTACCGACGCGGCACTGGCGCCGCTGCCGTCTATCGCCTCGATATGCCCTCGTGGTGCCATCTCGATGACCGCGGCATCGTCGCACCCTAGCGTCTGACGCGTAACGCGCTACGCTGTCCTCTGTAAGGCGTACATGCGCCTACGGATAAGCTCATGTCCGACTACATAGACGTGATGCAGCGCGAGGGGGACGAAGTGTCCGCAGCTAGCCGTAAGCGCAAGCGCTCCAGCGGCAAAAAGCCTTGGAGTCGCAAGAAGTTCGAGAAGTGCGTACGGGGCGTGAAACGCTCCAACAAACGCCGTCGCAGTAAGGCGAATCCGTGGGCTGTCTGCAATGCAGCGAAGAAGCGCGCCGGTGAGCGTAAGCGCCGCAGAAACGCCGCTGGCGAGAAAAAGCGTACGCGTCGCTTGACACGAGCGCGTAAGACGGTGCACACTTCTCACCGTGCAGGGGAGAAGCCTTCGCGGGGTACCAGGGGACGGCGCAAGAAGCGCCACACCTCACGGGAGTCCTCGACAATGGCGCGAAAGCGTAAGCGTAGCTGCAAATACGGAAAGCTGAAGAGCCCCCGCGGCCGGAAGCGCTGCAAGAAGCCGGCGGGCGCTCGGCGTAGCTACCACCGGAAGAATCCCCGGCGCGTGGCCGCCGGCAGGAAGGCCGCTCGCACTCGCAAGCGCCGCAGCGGCAAGCACACGCGGGTCCGCTTGGATCCGTTCAGCGGCAAGTATTACGCCTTCGAGGGCAAGAAGCGCAGGCGGCGCAGCGCCAAGCGGCGCAGGCACACGGCTCACGCCGCCGAGGCCCCGCGGCGTCGCAAGCGCCGCAGCTACAAGCGCAAGCGCCCCGGCCATCACAAGCACACGGTGCGCGGTTACTACCGTCGCGCGAAGCGTGGCAGCTCTCGCCGCGTCTACGTGCGCGGTCACCGGAGCCACGAAGCTCATCGTCGGCACCGCCGCTCGCATGGGCGGCGCCATGGCGCGATGGCGAACCCCATCAGCCTGATGGACGGCGTTCTCGGCGGCGTGTGCGGTCTCGTCGGTTTCGGCGCTGCCGAAGTCGTGGATCGGCTTCTTGCGACCCATGCCCTCAAGGACACGGGCGCCAAGGATAGCTCTGGCAACGAGATCTACGTCGATCCGGGCGACGCTGCCGGTCACACCAACCCGACGTACGTCATCGGGCCGATGTGGGGCACAGGACAGTGGATGCGCCTCGCCGCAGGCCTCGGCCTCGGCGTCGTGCCTCTCGCTGCCGGCGGGATGATCAAGAGCTCGTCTCTCCGCTCCTGCGTTCAGTTCTTTGGCTTCGGTGCGCTCATGCGCACCGGTGGAAAGGCCCTCTCCGACGGCATCGCGTACCTTACGCGAAGCAACGCGCCGTTCGGGCAGCGCCTCTTCATGGCGGAGATCAGCGCACAGACGGTGCTCAACCCGTCGTCCGCCCCCGCGCAGCTTGCGGCCCCCGCCGCTGGTGGCGTCTCGGTCGGCCTCATGTCCGGGTGCCAGTGCACGAACTGCAAGACGGGAATCGGTTCCTGTTGCGCAGGCGTGACCCTCGCACAGGTTCAGCAGGGAACGGCTCAGCGTGCCGCTGGCGCGCCGCAGACGAGCCCCGCCCCGAACCCCGGCATCCCCTCGACGATCGCCAACCCTCCGTTGACGACGCAGCAGCCGCCTCCCCCGGCGACCAACTCTGACGGTCAGCCGACGAATCCTTCTCCGGGCTCCCTCCGCGGGGCCCCTCTTGGCGCGGGCGCCGGCAAGTCCGGGTTCGTCCAGCCGCTTTATAACCCCAACATCCGCCGAGTGGTCGGCGACGCGTAGGAGCGGCGCGAAGGCGCTCTGAAGCAAAGGCAAAAGCACCATGGCTACCATGATTCGTAGGCCCTCCCAGAAGAACCCGAGGCTGACCCTCGGTGCTGGGCTCGGGCAGAACGCCGCCTCGGCGGACATCGTCTCGCTCATGAAGAGCGCGACCTCGTGCCCCATCTACGCCCTGCCCACGGTGGCCAAGGTGCAGTGGGAGTTCGAGGGCCCCATCACGAACAGCGCCGTCGGCCAGGTGCTCGGAAACCAGATCAGCATCCTGGGTTCCGGTGCCAACCCCGCGGGCGTCGACAACGTCTACTCGACCGATGGCCTCATCAACGGCGAGTTCCAGACGTACGTCCTGGCTTGCGCCATCGGCGTGCACCTCGAGCCCGAGCCTCTGTGCTTCACCGCGCAGGGCAACGCGATTCCGACGCCTGCTTCGTCGGTCGCGATGCCGAACAGCCCCGACAACTACACCGTCCTCGACCAGACGAACCTCGTTTACGGTGGCGGTACCCAGACGGCCCCGCAGGTTCAGGCGAACATGCGGCGCGCCGTCCTCCAGTGGGGCTGGTGGGTCAACTACGGCTTCTGGCACATGGTCCGCGGCTACAATCTCCGCTGGACCTACGGAAGCCTCATCAACATCATGGACGAGCAGCTCCGTGACACGGCGTACACGCCGCCCGCGGCTCAGGAAGGCAGCGCCTCGTCCAGCCAAGTGTCTATCGTCGACTTCGTGAACCGCACCAACCTGCGGTACACGGACCCGACGAAGATCGGCGGCAACAAGATCTTCCTCTGGCAGAACCTCGTGCGCGTCGGCACCCTCGGTGCGCAGACGACCTCGACGGAGACCCAGGGCAAGTTCCGCCCCTTCGACGACGTCATCGCCGATGCGACGTTCGGCGGCATGGACCTCCGGAGCATGCTCAAGGGCAACTCCGAGTTCCGGACCCTCGAGCAGCCGTACATCCTCAAGCCGGGCGTTCCGCCGGGGCTCATCTTCGAGGCCAACGGCAACAACCAGGAAGCGATCCTTTTCCGCAACCAGTTCGACGCGACCGGAGGCTTCGGCGGCACCCCGCCCTACTCCCTCACGCCGAGCCAGAGCCTCATCTCTGCGGGCGCGGGCGCGACCTTCGACGAGCTTTCGACGGACGGCGTCGACGTGCTTCAGACCCAGAACGCCGAGCACTACGTGTTCAAGGGCGGAACGGGCCTCATGAGCGTCGAGGTCAAGGGGTACGAGATCACCGAGCCCCTCGCAGACCAGATCAAGGCGGATCCGCACCTCCAGGCGCAGATCTGCTCTGAGTGCGGCTGCGCGGTCGGCTGGGCCTCGTAATCAGCATCAGCTAGGCGGCGGGCGACATCGAGTCGCCCGTCGTCGACAGCAGCGCCCTCAGTGCTGCTGTCGACGGCGAAAGCCGGCAGAAGGCAAAGATAGATGTCGCTTCAAGACGTACTGAAAGCGGGCGCGGGCGCTTGTTGCTGCTCGATGGAGGACATCAAGGGCATGTTGGCCCTCGGCTCCCCTCGCCTCGCGCTGGCGAAGGCTCTCGGTGTGCCGATGGCGCCTTGGGCCATCCGCATCGCGGCCGTCTTCGGCACCGTCAGTACCCCCAGCGTCCTCGACGCGGGCCAGGACGTGAAACTGGTACAGGACGTCATCATCGACGACATCCGCTACCAGGTCGATAACCAGAACGTCGGCAGTGGCGACTTCGATTACCTCAACGACTACTTCTACGCGCTTCAGAGCAACATCGAAGCGACGTTGAAGGTCACCGGGGCCCCACGCTACGACGTCTACCCCAACTTCACCCCCATCGCCCAGATTCGGCGCCCCACCTGCGGATGGGTGTTGACGAACACGCAGGGTCTCAGGATGGACTTCCAGGCGAACACCCAGCTCCCGTTCGCACCGGTGAAGGTCACATTCGTCTTCGAGGGGCGCACGACGCACTGGGCGAAGCTCATCGAGATGACGCAGGGCCAGGCCCTCAGCGCCTTGAAGCAGCTCGGTTGCGACACGGGCGTCTACGAAGAGATCTACTGCTAGGAGGTGCGCGGTGGCGCAGCCCCCGAAAAGTAGAGTCGAGATTCGCAGCATCGGGTTCGACCCCTCGAGCCAGTTCGTCGTCACCGATCCGTACGGCGGCAGTGCGACTTTCACCTGCCAAGTGCCAACGCTCGCGACGACAAGCTTGCCGAGCTGCACGCCCCCGAGCCTCGGCACCAACAGCCGGTACCTCTTCAAACTGGCCTCGTTTCAGGTAGGGCAGTCCGGGGGGTGCGCGCGCATCAGGGGCTACAGGCTGCAAGTGGAGCTCTGGGCGAAGCAGACCTCAGAAGGGGCGGGCACCCGCTACGTGAGGCAAACCGTTCTGGATCCGGCCTTCACCCTGTCGGATGCGAATTGGAGCTGGCACCTCAGATACATCCCCGCGACAGCCTTGGAGGCTATTCGCGGCGGTGCGAGCCAGAACGTACCTCCGACGGCTGTCAACGGCGATGGTACTACCATCGATGTCAACGTTGACGGCGTCTCCTTCCGTTGGGCCGACACCAGCGTGCTGCTGTACGAGGCGCTCCAGATGGCGCCCAACGATCTGTCCTACGTCGACCTCGTCGACTACACGCCCCCTAACCGCGGAATCCCTTGGGGAGAGCCCATCGGCAACCTCGGCACCTTCTACGGCGTGACGACGCCCTACTCGACGAGCCACGCGTGGGATTCTCTCGACATCCCGTGCAGCGCGCCGGGGACATACGCGCTCTACTGCTCCGTGAAGCAGACGAACGCCTCCACGCGCCTAGCGCTGACGGGATTCACCCCGAGCACCATCTTCAGCCAAGGGCTCAGCGACGAAGAGCAGTTCTTGCTGAACTTCCCCACCGCGTACATCGGCGCTGTCGGCGGAAGCCTCATCGTCGAATACGATACGGATGAGTGCGACAGCACTGACGGCGTGGGGATGAAGGAGGGGCCCTGTGGCTGAAGTCATCGAGGCTAAGCTGCTGACTGCCGGCGCGGGCGCGGGGTTCCTGCAACCGCCTGCGCCTCACTCGCAGCCGCTACAGGCCGCACCGCAAGCGCCGCCGCAAGCGCCCCCTCAGAAGGCGCCCATCGGCGCGCCGGCCCCGGCCGCGCCAACGGCGACAGCGGCGCCCTCGTCACCAACGACGACACCCGGCGTCTACGTCTCCGGTGGCGCCGTCATCGGCATCGCGATCGGAAGCCTACTTGTAGGTGGCGTGCTAGGATGGGTTCTGAAGGGAGCGTCTCGAGAATGAGCTCGCAGAAGTGGCAAGAGCACCGAGGGCCCGGCAGCGTGCCCGTCAAGACGGAGACGGGGGCCCCGCTCGTCATCGGGATGGGCGCGAGCCCCGTAGTTGCCCACGGCCGCTACTGGTTCCGCCAGCAAGACGGGCGCGTGTTCTCCTACGCCGTCGGCGCGGGCGCTTCTGGTAGCCTTCTGGGTGTCAAGCGAAACGCTCAGCAAGCGGCGATGTTGGCAGCAGTCAACAGACGCGCTCGGATTCACAGCGCCGCTCCGCATGGGGTGAGACTGCGCCATCCGTTCGTCGGGATGGGCCAGGCTATCGTCACGTGCGCTGACGGCAGCGTTGCATCAGATGCCTCGCAGTGCCCCGGCGGGTTCGTCCAGAATCCCGATGGCACGTTCTCCAACGCGCAGGGGCAGCAGGTGTTTCCCTGCCCCGACGGGAGCTTCGTGCTGGACCCGTCTGCCTGCGGCGGCGGCGGCGGCGGCGGTGGTGGCGGCGGAGGCGGTGGGGGCGGGGGCGGTAACTTGGGTGCCGTCGCGGCTGCCGCTGTCAGTGCGCTCAACAACGACATCAACAACTACTGCACCGACGTCGGTATCCCCGGCACCGCTGTCAATAGCGCCGTTCACAACTTCAAGGCCGCGTGGAATGCCGCTAATCCTGGCAACAAAGTGCCCATCGGCACCGGCAACTACGAGCCGTCGGTGGCGGCTGCGCTGAACAGCGTGAGCGCCGGAGCTCCCCCCGGGTGCGGCGGCGGCGGCGGTGGCCCCTCACCTTCCCCTAGCCCGGGGCCTTCGCCCGGCCCTGCGCCGTCTGCGCCCCCCGCGAGCAACAACGCCCTCCTCATCGGCGGCGCCGCTGTCGCCGCCGTCGCCATCGTGGGCGGCGCCCTCTGGTACAAGAAGCACGGTAAGCATCGTCGTCGGTAAGGCGCCGTTATGCAGTGGACCGCCGAAGCCGTCATCGCGCTCATCGCGCTGTTCTGCACGTTGGTGCTAGCGGCATTCCAGTACGTCACTCACATCCGTGAGAAGGCGGCTACGGGAGAGCGTGAAGCGCTCATAGCGCGCATCAAGGTGTGCGAAGGTACGTGCTCCACGGCAAGTACAGACGTCCAACAGGCGCAACTGGCCGTCAAGGGGCTTGAGGGGGAAGTACATGTCGCGCGAGCGGAACACAGAGGTATCGCTGAAGCGGTTGAACGGCTTACAAAAACCATCGACGAGCGGGTAGCGCGTATCGAAGACAAGGTCGACGCGCTTTTGACCCGCCACCCGTAAAGGACACAAGTCATGTTGGCGAAACTCGATTGGCAGGACATCATCGCGTGGCTTTTGTTCTTCGTGCCGGGAGTCTTGAAAGGCTTCCAGTCCGCGATGGGCAGTGGGCAAAAGCTGGACTTGATGACGATCCTCATGATCCTCATCCCCGTGCTCGTCGGTAGCTTCGCGGTTCTGAAGAACCCCGGCAGCGCAGCGAAGACTGCCGCACTGGCGCCGGCTGCACCGCCTGCGGCCCCTGCGGCGGCGAAGGTGACGGCGCTCGCCGCCAAGAAAAAGTAAGCGCTGTCGACTAAGCGACACTTGCGCTTCTGATGGGCGGGGCTTACGCTCCTGCTCATGCAAAACACCAACTCCACCGGTGACGCCCAGGGCGCCCCCGTCAGTTCCCCCCAACCCACGAAGAAGCGCCGTGGCTTTGCCGCCATGGACCGCGCCCTCGTGTCTGAGATCGCCCGTAAGGGCGGCAAAGCGGCGCACGCCGCAGGCACGGCTCACGAGTTCACCCACGAAGAAGCCCGCGAGGCTGGCCGCAAGGGCGGCAGGGCGACCCACAATCGCCGCCGCAGCGGCGACGGCGGCGCCGGCTGATGGACATCAAGGAAACTATCGGCACCGCTCACGTCCTCAAGGCATCGCTGCCCGGCGGCATCGAGGTGACCATCACTGAGACGTACGGGTTCGCCGATGCCCTAGGCATCAGCGATGCACGAGCTGACCTCGTAGTCACCCGCGACAACCGCTTCATGCTACGGTTCGACGCAACGTCATGGCAAGAGTTCAAAGATGCCATCGACTACGTGCTGAAGACGTGGCGCGAGCGTGAAGGGGCCAAGTTCGACGAGTGTTCGAGAGACGACTCTCCCGCAGAAGGCCGCTTCAAGTCATGACCGCCGTTCTCACCAACCTCAACGCGCTCCGTCCCATCAAGGCGCGCGTCATCATCCGCCCCGACGAGCCCCCGGCTACCACGGCGTCTGGCCTCATCGCCATCCCCGAAACAGTCAGGGCCTCGATGCGCACCAAGGAGAAGGGGGAGCGTAGAAAGGCGAGTTGGGGTACCGTCATCGCTGTCGGCCCCGGCGACTACGACGTGAGGGGACGCTTCTACGAACCCGAAGTCGTCGCAGGCGACAGAGTACTAGTCAACGACGTGGCTCCGAAGGAGCTCTACAAGGGGCCTGACGGGGAAGACATCTACGCAACGTGGCACTGGGCGTGCGTAGCCATCGACGAAGACACTCCTGTGCGCCAACGCATGCGAAAGGAACAGTAATGAATATCGCACATCAGAACGACAAGCTCCTCATCGCCGCCGTCACGCTCATCATGTGCCTCGTCGGCATCGACGTGGCCTGTAAGAGCGCCCCTCCAGCCTCCACTCCGACAGACACCGGCAACCTAGTCGCCTGCGTCGAAACGCAGCTCATCGCCGGTAACACCAACATCGTCGACATCGCGGCGAAGTGCGGCGGGGCCGAGATCGCGGTCGTCACCGACATCGTGGACACCCTCTTGAAGGCGCAGTCGGCCCCGACGTTCGCTATCAAGCGGGTGCTGGACGGCGGCACGACTCTCGATCAGCTCAACGAGAGCCACTAGCGCCTAGTCTCGAGGCGCCGTAAGCTCTCAGTGTGCCTACGGCGCCGCGGGGACTAGCAGAAGTCAGGCAGGAGTTACGTGATCTGTTGACGGACATGCAGATGTTGTGGCAACAGCCTGGTACCGGCTTCGACAAGGCTTACCTGACAGCTAAGAGAAAGGCGATGGCGCTAGCGGTCGAATACGCTGCGCTGCTAGACGATGCCGAATGACTCGAGGTGGCAGCGCAAGATTCTAGCGCCAGCGACATTCAAGGCCGAGTGCCCATTCTGCGGCGGTGCCTACAGCATAGAGACCGCGATGCCTGTCGAGACAGCTCCGGGCGTAGTAGAGAGTATCGCCTGCGTCATTCACACTGTTCCCTACTGCGACGAGTTCGACAAGGCCCCTGACGCCGTCGAGTTCGCGCGTATGGCGCGCAAGGCGCGCGATAAACTCAGGAAGGGGTCCAACTGATGGCTGTCGGCTTCTGTTTCGCGATCGTGGACCAGTCCACCAAGGATCCGGGGTACGGCGCCTCGAGCGCCCCGGTGTGGGAGCAGATGGCTAGTGCGCTCACCGATTGGCTCAACACCGACGTTTCGTCAGCGTGGGGCGGAGCCGACATCGTGCGCTATGCCGCCGACGGTGTCGTCAACAACGGCGAGGTACCTTGTTACATCGTCGACAGCGATGCGCAGGTGCCGGACGCCGCTGCCTACCACTACAGACAACCCAACGGTATCCCCGTCATCTACGTCATGCTCGACGAGTTCGACGGTTGGCTATCCGGCACCGAGCCGGTGTCGTCGGGCATCGGCCACGAGCTAGCGGAAACCAAGTGCGACCCCGGCGCCAATCGTTGGGCCGACAGAGTCGACGGCAGCGAGGAGGCCTTCGAGGTCTGCGACAGGGTCCAGGCCACTGACTACACCTTCGACAGCGTAGCGGTGCCGAACTTCCTGCTCCCGGCGGCGTTTGACCCCGGCGCGTCCGGCCCCTTCGACAAGCAAGGGGTACTGGTGACCGGCACCGCCGTCACGCCCGGCGGCTACGTCATACTGAGACAGCAGGGTCCACAAGTAGACGGAGCCAAGGCATGTCGTGTGACCCTTACCGGCAACCTCAAAGGCCGAGCGATGGCGCACAAGAAGCATCACTCGTCGCGCGCCTTCAGGCGTGGATGGCGGGGCTAGTGCGCTGGAGGTACCCCATGAGAAGCGACTACGAAGCTGACGCCTCCAATAGCCCCGGCGGGTGTACGACTGTGCTGGTATTCGTAGGCGGCTTGATGACCGCCGCCTACACAGCAGGCGCGGTGTGGGGGTTTCCGCACTTCATTACCGCCGCTGCCAAGTGGCTGTTCGGCTGCTAAACTTTTTCTCATGCACCCCCTCGTCAAAGACTTGCTGCGTGGAGCCTACGGCACCGGCGTCAAGGCTGTCGCGCGAGCCATCGATGCCGTCTTCGAGGACGTCGACGCAGGCGCCAAAGAGGTCTCGAGCCGCGCCAAGCGCGCACGGGGCAAGCTGAAGGACATCGAGGCGCGCGCCGACGCGTCGAGACACATCGACGACAACGACGACAGCACAGCCGATTCGGAGGATCACTAACGTGCCTGACACCGACTATAACGACGATGACATCGTAAGCCCGCGCGAGCTAGCGGGTATGATCCGGCGTGCCAACGACTGCCACCTGTGGGTGCCCTACGGCAACGGCGTAGGTATGTGGGTACGAGTGGCGCACACCACAGCCCACACCATCGTCGAGGATGCCTACGAAGAGGACTGCCAGGAGATCTTCGCCTACATGGAGGGCGGAGACTTGTTTATCGGTGCTGAGGGTGCCGCGGAGCTCGAAGGCTCCGACGACGTCGACGGCGACATCGAGACGGAGGTACCGGCGCCTGACGGCGGAGAGACCGAGACGCCGTAACTGCCGGTGGCGCAACGCACAGCCTTAGCGTAGCATCGGAGGCTTGAGAGGAGGCTAGCTCCCCGATGGTCCGTAAGAAGAAACAGCCGATTGTCGAAGAGGCGCCTGCGCAGGAGCTACCGTCGACGGTATCGATGTCGGCGATTGAGTTAGCTGTCGCGGCAATGGACACCGACTACGCCCCGGCATGGATTGCCGCTGTCGATACCGATAGTGACTCTGACGACAGCAACAGCGAAGCGGAGTCTTTCGACATGGGCCCGTCCTCTAGTGGGTGGGTGAGTCGTGAGACAACGAGCGTCACCGGTCTGTGTGTCGTGACGACATGGGAGAAGTTCGACGATGTCGGTTGAAGTTGCGCCTTTGCGTCAGACGGCGGCGCGCGTCTACAATCTCCACAAGTGGGCTACCTACAAGGATCCATACGCGGCTCCCGAGACGGGGTTATGCCTCACCGGCTACAGAGACCCTGAGCCCGACCCCGCAGGTGTCGACAGGAAGATTCTCACCAGCTTGGTCGTTGACGTGAGAGGACGCCGTGTAAAAACTGCATCTGGCAGCACCTACATATTGCAGACGCCGGACCCCGACTTCGTCAAGTGGTGCCGCGAGAACGGCGTGCACGACCCGACAACTGACCCCGAAAACCCCATCAAGGACCGTCGATGAAGAGCCCTCTAGTATTGAGCCCGAGGGAATGTGCGCCGTGTGATTGCCGTTGCGGTGCCAGTTTCCGGGGTGCGAAACCTGATGGATGGGAGTTCTTGGGGCGATGGTACTGCGATAGATGCAAGCAAGATGAGTGAGTTGAATCGACTACGCGACGGCTCGGGTCCGTATCGCACGCCGACGCCCCCGAGTCGCCACACCGGGCTGGAGTACACTGTGTACGCACAGTCCATGGATCACGAGGATTGGGCCGTCTTCGTACTCAAAGAGCTGACTGATAAGGCCGCTGAAGGGTGGCGCCCGGTGTTCTACGTCGAAACGCCGGACTGCGGCGGCGCCGTCCCCTCCGGTATCACCATCATCTTCGAACGCATCAAGGAGCCTGCCGTCAATGAGTAACGCCGAGCCTGCCGTCAATGAGTAACGCCCCCCGCCCCTCCGTCTTCATGTGCTGCCCCAGCCTCCGGGGCTTGTCCGACAGAATCGAGAAGGCCGCCTACGGTTTCCGTGATTGGCTTATAGCTACCGGTGTCGACGCGCCGTTGCTCACCAGAAGCAGTAAGTGCCCTCTCTACATGGCGCGCAGCTTGATGGCTGACGACTTTCTCAGGTGGTCCCATGCGCGTTGCGGCGGCGGCTCCGACAACGACGTCTACTTCAGTTTCGACGACGACACCGAATTCCGCTTGGAGGACGCGCAAGCCGTCGTCGGCACCGTGCTGGAAGGCGTATCCGACTTCAGCGGGGGCTCCTACGCCCATCGCGAGATCAATCCCCGCGCTTTGCGCGCCGCCTGCAAAGACGACAGCAAAAGTTGGGAGGAATGTCTCGAAGATGGCGCCTCGGCGTACTGCAGTCACCTGCCTCTCTACGCATACGCCGATAAGCACATCGACGGCTTCGTCTACAGGGAGCATCAGTTCGTCACCTCTGATTGGGTGGGGGGCGGCTTCTTCGCAATGAGCCGCCGCGCCATCGAAGCACTCTTGAGCGCCTACCCCGGCATGATGCTCTTCGACAACGCCATCGACGCCAACGGTATCTGTCAATCAGACGACATCGTCATCGGTAAGCGCTTCAAGGCGATCGGGGGGCAGAGCTGGCTCGACGTCTCGTCGCGGCTCGTGCACTGGGGCAACTTCGGCTACAGGAGTGCACTCGACAGGCATCTCCAAGAGCAAGGCTACACCTTCACCAACTTCGCCAGTGCTAAGCCTGGCGTGCTGAATACCGCCGTGCACCCCGACGCCGTTCGCAACGCGAAGCATCCTGGCATCAAGTTCCGAGCGTTGCGCGATAAGGCTGGCTTGAGCCAAGAGCAGCTCGCGGAGCTGATGTCGGTACCCCCTAGTTACATCGCGCGCGTCGAAGCACATGACGTCGAGCTCACCGCTGGGCAAGCGGAGAGCTGGTTGGATTGGTGCCGACGCGCTACACCTACCCAATGACGCCCGACGACGCCGTCGTGTACCGCATGATGAGGCTGTTGGAACATGAGCATCTGTTCGACGTGCCGCGTTTCACTCACGAAGGAGGAACTCTCGCACCCCAGTGGGCTCTGCGAAGCTTGTTGGGGGCGCGCTGTGGCGGTGCCGTATCCGAAGCGGCTAGTAGAGTCTCCCCGCTCTCGACACCTCCACCCTGGCGACATGCTGCACTCGTCCTGTTCTGACCTGGATGTCTACGAAGTCATCGGCGTAGGCGACAGTACGCTGGCCTTGAGGGTGTTGCAGCCCAACGAAGCTATTCACTTCGACGCCGACAACGACGACACCGACGACATCGACTTCGACGCGCATGTTGAACCGGGCGCTCACATCGTATTCAGCAACGTGCAGTACCGAATAGTACAAGAGGAAGACGCAGCTTTCTCTGATACGTGGATTGTGATCTGCGCCCCTCTCGGAGGGTGCTACAGATGCACTCGTCTGTTCTACGTGAAGCATCCCTCACACGACGGCATTACCAAAGAGTGACCTTGCGGCGCGCCACCGCGTCTGCCGACGCCTGACGCCTATCGTACCGCGCTGTCGTACGGGGGCTTTCGTGCCCCATCAAGCGCTGCACCGTCGCGAGATCCATGACGTCGAGGCACGCCGAGGCGAACGTACGCCGACAGTCGTGCGGCGTGAACGGTTTCAGCCCCGCGCCCTTCGCGGCGTCGGCGCAGAGGCGCCCTAGCCACTGCGAGTTGAGCGGTTCGTACCTCTTCTTCCCCTCGAGACGGAGGAACAGCCATGGCCTGCGACGTGCGTCAGCCGCCAGCTCTGCGCGCGCCTTCAGCCAAGCTGCAAGGCAGGCTGTTTCGCTGGCGCCCACCGGCACCTCGCGCTCCTTCCGGCCCTTGCCGACCACCCGGACGGCCCCAGCAACGCCTCCGGCGACGTCGCCAGCAGCGCCGGCACCCCCCGCGACGCCTCCGGCGGCATCATCCAACCCCCACGCCTCTACCGGCGCCGTGCAGATCTCCTCCGCGCGCAGTCCGGCACCTATCATCAAGGCGAAACAGGCCCTCACGAGCGCCCCTTGGGGTCCCTCGAGCCCACCGGCCCAGCGCCGAAGTGCTGCTACTTCATCCCCCGCAAGCATTCTGCCAGCCGCCAGGGAGCTCCCCCGGGGTGTTTTGACACTACGCATGCGCTCGCAGGTGTCCCAATCGACGTAGCCGAGCTTCCAAGCGTGCTTCCATACCGACCTTAGAGCTGAAAGCGTCACCGCTACGGTGGCGCGGCGGTACCGTTTCGCGAGCTCGCCAGCGATAAAGGCGATGTCCGTGTACTCCAATTGGTGCCAAGGGTACTGTCGCCACCCCTCGGGCGCTTTAGCAGCGTCGGGATTGAGGCACGAAAGGGCCCTTTTGAGGCCCTCGCGGTACGTCTCTTGGCTGCGCACTGAATAAAGCGAGTCGAAAGCAGCCTCCGCGGGCAGCGCGCGCGGCGCCTCGCGCACTAGGCGCCCCCCTACAGCCTTCACGCGCGCGATCGCAGTAGACGGCGCCGCGGGCACATCGCCTGAAAGTACCTCTAAAGCATTGATATCATTGAGTTTTTCGTCGTTTTGCATGTTTTCCTCAGGGCCTAGTTGCCATTAGGCCCACACGTAGGATACACGCGCGAGGGCCGTTTGGCACGGGTTTTGGCGCGGTTTCGTGTGGGATAAAGGCCCACTAGCCGGCTACCTGGCCAGGGGGGTTGGGGGCGCTCGCGCGGGTTTCTGGCCCGCGAGGGGGGCGCATAGGCTCGCCACGGGCCCCGCGGGGTGGCGCGAGGGGAGGTGGCTTTGGGGGCCCGTGCGGGTTTCCTGGGAGCGCCTAGCGCCTACGGCTGAGGTGCGACAGTATCCTACCTAGTCACCTGAAAACCCGCACGAAGATTGGCACGACTTTTGACGGCGCGAAGGGGCGTACGCAGTTACGCGGCATGGGTGCGAAGTCTTCGCGCCTACGGTTTGGGGGCGCTAGTGGTTTCGCCTGGTTACGGGTGGCACGGGGGGTGCAACTACCACTTTTGACGGCGCGCAGTAGGCGCCGCGGCAGGGTAACCAGCCCTGAATCCCACGCGCGACGTGGGGCCGGCTTTGCGTCGGGTTTCGACACGCGGAAAGCGCGTGTGGCCGACAGTGCACGGTATGCCGCGGCATCGGAGGCAACGCGATTGCCTCGCGCGACGGCCATAGCAGCCTCAATCCCGCGTCGCGCGGCAGAAACGCGCGAAAGGGTGTCGCTGGCCCGAAGGGACAAGCGAGTCACTGGGATCGTGACCCGCTCGCGCGTCCAAAGGCCCGGAAGCGAAGCGCAACAAGAATGAAAGCGCGAAAGGCTCGGCAGAACCGAGCTACCCAAGGATAGGCTACGCGACGGCACACGCCGCGTAGGCCATGCTGCAAAGCCCGAGGACACGGAAAGCGCGCGCAAGCGCGTAAGGGAACGGCGAGACGGCGCGTAACGAACGTCACTCGCCCCGATTGACTCACAATCAATCGCGCGCTTTCCGGTGTATCGGTCGACATTCGTTGTACAGGGAGGTCACGTAACGCCCCCTACGTCGAGTGTCGACCGATACGCATCCTATAAAGGAGACACGGCAATGGGTTACACTTTCGGTTACTTTCTCGCGCGTTTCGAGGCCTTCGACGAATCGCCCTTCGACGCGCACGTTGCGTACGTGTTCGCTGGACACTCGCGCAAAGACTTCCGGTTCTTCAACCGGTACATGCGAGGCTAACACGGGCGAAGTACAGGGATGCCCGCAGATCAAAGAGGAGACCTAACCGATGCTGCGCGACACGATTCTCTACAGCATCGCCACCATTCTCTGGGGCGATGCGTGGGCGACACACGTGGAAGAGCACGATTGCTGCTCTCTTGCGGGGCAAGAGATTACGCACATCATGCCGACGATTCCCGATAAGGCCTTCGCGATGGCGCGCGAGCTGGTAACGCGGCTCGAATCCGCCAACGGCTGCACCGTTGAGCAGCTCTTCGCAAGAGCGAAAGCCGCAGATCCTACCGTGACAGACGATGCCGCGGAACGGTTCGGTGATTGCCTTGCGTGGGAGGCGATGGGTGCGGGAGTGTCGTGGGAAGACGACTACTTGCCGTATCCGCACAAGCGCGTGAATCTCGAAAACTTCGCGCTCGTCATACTGGCGCACGAGCAGTGCGACGACAACAAGGGAGACTAACACATGCCTGCGAATCTCGCTGACATCAATCGCATCATGCACCGCGCAACGCGGCTCATCGAAGCGGCTGCGCGCCTTGCGACGCGTGAGGGGCGCAATCGCGTCGAAAATATCCAGCTCCACACGGAAGGCTTCGCGGAGCCCGGCTACCGCGACGAAGCGGTTGTCGCGCTCGGCAACTGGAACACCGTGGGGCACTGGGACAAGGATGCTCAACGTCACGTCGACACGGACGACGTCATGAAGAGACTCGGCGATGCGTTGGAGCGCGCTGGCGTCGATATCCAATGGGAAGACGAATGGGCATCCTGCAACGCTTGCGGCAAGCTTGTGCGCACGAGTGCCGATAGCTACTCGTGGCAGCCTAGCTACACGTGCGACGATGGCGAGCTAGCCTGCATCGAGTGCGTCGAAGCCGACGGCGCGGAACACTTCGCAAGGCTGGAAGGCGACGAAAACAGCGCCAACACAATCGACACGTTGGATCCGGCAGCCTTCGGCTATGTGCTCGTGGAAGACTCGCTGGAAAGCGGCTGGCACCCGGGGCAGGACGCGAGCCCGAAAGTCATCGCGGAGTCACTCCGCTGGACCCTTGCCCCACGTGCAAGGGCTCGAGCCGCGTGACGCCGCGCCGCTACAAGCGCCGCGTGCAGAAGAAGCATTGCGCACGGCACGCCAGCGTCATGCGGCGCTTCGATGCGCTGTATGGCGACGATGGCGGCACGCCGTCGTTGGGCCGGCAATGGCGCCCCACGAACAAGCGCGCGGCCTTCGCGTTCATCGATCGGCAACCTAAGCGCTATCGCATGCGCGGATTCCTGCCCGGCGCGCAGTGCACGGCGTGCGGTGGGTGCGGCTCGCGCGAGGCATACCTCGACGAACTATGGCAAGAAGCGGCCGACGAGGGAATCAGAGAGACGCCGCGCGGCACCGAAGGGGACGGCGTGTTTCTCTCGTGGGAAGACGGCGACGCGTTCGCGTGCGAGACGCGCGACGCGCCGGAAGACGATTCTGGCGACGGCGACGACGCCGAAAGCGCAGCCTGCAATGCTTAGCAAAGCAGCGCGCGCCGGCATCACGTTCTACTTCGTGCGGGCGCTCTACTATTGGCACAAGTGCCAGGAGCAGGACGCGCACGCCTGCGTTGACAAGGCGAGACGAATACTCGCGTCGGAGGCAAACAGCCATGGTACCGCTTAGCGAAGACATGATGGGGCGCTACAGGTTCTTTCTCGAGCACGCTGGCTACTGCACGCCGCCGGGGCGCGCGGCGTGCGCGCTGGCGCTGGCGCGCGCCGAGGCGCGCGCCGACGATGAAGGCCTCGTGGTTGTGTGGAATGGCGAGGATATTCCGTGGGACGGCGACGGCCCCCCGCCCCCCATCTGGATGTGGGCTGGCGTCGTGCGAGCGGAAGACGCTCACCAAGAATGGGGCTGCATGCCCGCCCCGAAACGAGGCGCCACGTACCTCGCGAGCCTTGGGGGCATCGGCTTGAATGGCTGGCGCGATCCGTATGTGCGCGTCGTTTCCGCCGAATTGCTGGCGGAAGCGCTCGACGTCATCGACGCGGAGGCGAAGCAAGCGAGGCTCGACGTCGCGCCGGCCCGCGCCACTCGCACTGCCGACGGAGGGGCGCAATGCGCCGCGTAGACGAAGCGCTACGCCAACGCGTCAAAGAGCGGCTTATGAAGCCGTCGCCCCCTGAGGGGGCGCACGTCTGCGGACCGTGGGGGTGGGGCCTTTCGGAAGCACAAGCTGAGGAGCGGCTCGTGTATTGGCGACGGCTGCTCACGATACCAGGCCTGACCGAAGACGAGGTGGCCCACAAGATGGTGTCTTGGGGCATGCCCAAACGAAAACCGCGGAGGTAAACCGTCATGAAGCGCAAACGTCGCAGCACCGTCGTTAGGTGCCCCATCATCATGCGTACGCCGAATGTGGCGCGCACGCGTCGTGCGCTCGATAGCGTTCTCGAGCTACTTGATCGGCTGGAGAGCGGCATCGGGTGGGCGCTCGACTTCGAGTGCAAGGTGTTCGCCGCGCGTATGCGCACCGCGCGCAATGCGATCGACGACGCGGATCTGCTGCTGTTCAAGGCCTATCCGCCCAAGCGTCGCAAGTTATGAGCACCGGCGCGCGCTTCACTTCCGCCTCTGACGCCGTCGCCTACATCCTCTCGGGGCGCGCCATCGTCACGCTCGTCAGTCGTCAGACCGGCGCGCGCTTCACGTATCGCGTCGCATCGCCTCGCGACGATGTTAGCGCGAAACGTATTCGTTTCGTGAGCCTGCTCACGGGCCCGTCGAATGAAGCCGACTACGAGTACCTTGGGTACTTGAGCCTTTCGCCTAGCGGCGAATGGCGCTACAACCACGGCAGGGTGAAGAGCCGCATTGCCGGCGACGCGACAAGTGTCAAAGCATTCTCGTGGAGCTGGTTCCGTCTCAAGCACGGCGATCTGCCTGAGGAGCTAGAAGTGTGGCACGAAGGCACGTGCGGGCGATGCGGAAGGAAACTCACGACGCCGGAGAGCATCGAAACGGGCATGGGGCCCGAGTGTAAGCGTAGGGCGGGGCAAGCCCGCTACTCACACGATGCCGCTGCCCAATACGATGACGCGCTGAAAGGAGACTTTCGCAAGTGAAGGCCTCGACAGACAAGAAGGAGACACAATCATGAATTCCGACAAGTTGCTCAAGCTCGCCGCGCTGCTCGACACTGTCGACGAAGACGCGTTCGACTACCAGGTATTCGTCAGCGCCGACTGGCGGCTCGGCGACGCGCACCTGGCGTGCGGCGCCCCGGCATGCGCGCTGGGGCACGCCACTAGAATCGAGGGGCTGGGGCTATACCTCGAGCCGGGGACCACCATGCCGGGGCGCATCCGCTGCGAAGGGCTGGACTTACCGCCATACCCATACGACGAACTGCCCGGCGGCGACGACAGCAACAGCAACACCGTAATCGACTTCCGCGTCTCCATGCACGCGGCGATGCACGCCTTCGATCTGACCTACAATGAGGCGTGCTACCTGTTCATGCCCGGAACGCCGCCGCCCGCCGAGTTCGGCGAGCTGGATGACGCCCCAGCCGACGAGGCCAACGCGCAGGCAGTCGCGGCACACATCCGCGACTTCGTTGCCTGCAAACTGAAGTGGCCCAGTGATCCGTCGGACTGAGGGAGGCGAGCTGCAAGGCGTGTGGCACGAAGTGAGGTTCGCCGGTCGCGGTCCGGGCCGTCGCAGGGCGACCCGGGACGCGGCAATCGAGCCGCTCCAAGGAGACCATCATGACCACCGAATCCACCCCCAAGACACGCACCGTCACCCTCACAGGCCGGCCCCCCGTGCGCGTGCGCGAGGATTTCTGGCCCATCATCGCCCGCGCCCGACGCCATGACGGCAAGGTCGAGTGCCAGGCCAATCACCTCTGGGACCTGACGGTCCGGCAACATGCGGACGGCCGCACGCTCGTGTACGGCTCCGAGGACAGCGGCAACGGCGGCGTCTACCAGGGCTACGAGGCTGCCTACGCCGGGGAGATGCTGGAGCCGGGGGCGGACATCGCGAGCGCCATCATCCGCGTGGGCGAGGAGGCCCGTTGCTCCAAGTCGATGCAGGACGAGTGCATCGCGGACCTGCCGGCCGTGGATCTGGACGCTGCGCCGTCCAAGGACGTCACGATGCCGCGCGAGGGCGCGACGCGACTGCTCGCGCTGCTCGACCGCGTGAACGGCGTCCTCCAGAGTGATCCGAGCGCGTGGACGGTCGACGGCTCCGATCGCGAGGATCTGCGCGCGGTCGCAGCCGAGCTGCGCAAGGCGCTGGAGGTCTGAGCCGTGGACCCGCGCGGCTTCCCGACGACCTTGCCCGAGACGCTTCGCCAGATGCAGAAGGGAAGGCTAGCAGTCATGCATATCTACGACCTCATCAAGCTTGCGCCGCTCTCCCTCGTGCTCGCCGCGTGCGGCGGCGTGTCGGTGGGGGGTGCGTCCCTTCCCGCGGTGTGCGACGATGCGGGCACACCTACCGAGATCGACGCTGGGCCGGCTTTCGATGCGGCGTCCGATGCGCAAGACGCGAGCCCTGTCCCGGCCGACGGGGACGCGTCGCCTGACGCGCCGGGGGGGTGCGTGGAGCTCGCCACGAACGACCTTTGCGTCGTGCCTACACTGCGAGCTATGACGAGGTTTCGCGATGACTCTCTCCCGTAAAGATCTCTCCCCCGACCAAGCCGACGCCTTCGACGCCATTCTCGCGTGGACCGGCGACCCACACGACTCCCCCACACTCACGATGGGGGGCTTCGCTGGAACTGGAAAGACAACCGTCTTGTCTGTCTTCGCTCGCGAGGCCAAACACCTCATCGCCTTCATCGCCTACACCGGCAAAGCCGCCAGCGTCTTGGCGCGCAAGATGAAGGCGGAGGGCGTAGCTACGACAACGCGCATCTTGACTGCCAAAGAGCGCAACGACGGCGTCGACTTCGGCAACGTGCCGTATTGCGGCACTATCCACAGTCTCGTGTATCGCCCGTGCCCCTGCATGGAGCCGCGACAGCCGGGGCAGGAGCCAGTGAAGCGCCCCTGCGAGCTGTGTTACGAGAAACGCTTCTTTCGCCGAGATGACCTCGACAGACCCTATGACCTCATAGTCATCGACGAAGCCAGTATGGTGTCGGATGCCATGCTGGACGACTTGCTCACCTACGGCGTGCCGATTCTCGCTGTCGGCGACCACGGCCAGTTGCCGCCGGTCAAGGGGTCAGGCAGCCTTATGAAGAGCCCCAACATCCGATTGGAGAGGATTCACCGACAAGCGGAGAAGAATCCGATCATCGCGCTCAGCAAGGCGATTCGCGAAACGGGCGACTTCGACTACGGCTTCGCCGACGGCAAGCACGTGTGCTTTGGAAGCATCCGCGACTTGAAGCAAGAAGTCGCCAAGCGCTTCAATCGCGACATGCCTCGCGACGCACTGTTCAACACCGCGTTGCTTTGCTACACCAACAAGCGGCGCGTAGGGCTGAATCAGCTCGCACGGCAAGCAAGGGCCATCAAGGGGGCGCCGGTTGCCGGTGAGCAAGTCATCTGCCTGCGCAATCTGAAGAGCCACCACGTCTACAACGGCATGCGGGGGTATCTACTGGCTCCCGCCGAGCAGCGTAAACAAGAGCAGCCGTGGCTCTACACCGCGCCGATCGAATTCCCCGACGAGGGCATCGCGGGGCAGGACTTTGAGATGTGCGGGGCACAATTCAATCGCGAGAAGACGTTCGACGACGTCGACGCTGCACGCGAGGAAACGGGGATCGAAGCGTATAGCTGGGCGGGGCTGGGAAGCCTGTTCGACTTCGGCTACGCGTTGACAGTGCACAAGTCACAGGGAAGCGCGTGGCCCGACGTGCTCGTCATCGCCGAGACGTACGGTATGGACCGTAATGCCGCGATGCGGTGGAAGTACACGGCAGTCACGCGAAGCAGCGAACGGCTCACGGTACTGAAGTAGGAAAGGGAACCGGCAATAATGATTGCGTTTCATGGGAAGAAGGAAGAGAAGACGCGCATCCTCAAGCAACTGCGTGCCCACGCCAAAGCCGACGAGATCATAAAGGGGTACTACTGGAAAAACGGTAAGGGGTGTGCTGTCGGCTGCACGATCCACTCCGGAGAGCACAGCGAGTACGAAACGCGCTTCGGCATTCCCCAGATGCTCGCTAGGCTCGAAGATCGCATCTTCGAAGGGCTGCCCGACAGCGAGGCGCAGAAGTGGCCGATCCAATTCATGACGGCCGTCACCCCCGGCGCCGACTTGTCGCGAGTCGGGTGGCAGTTTTTGCATTGGTTGCTAACCGACGAGACGGTGAACCCTGGCATTACGCACCCCACGGTGCGCGACGCCGTGAAACAGTGCGCTGACGTATTGGTACCGCTGACCAAGGGCCGTCCGATGGATGCGTCGGCGGAGTCGGCGGCGCGGTCGGCGGCGTGGTCGGCGTCGGCGGCGGCGCGGTCGGCGGCGCGGTCGGCGGCGTATTCCAAGATAGCGAAAAAACTACTGGAGCTACTGAAGGAGACGAAGCCATGAAAACGACAGCGACAGCGACGACGCCGAAAGCGAAGAAGCGCCAAGAAGAGAAACTCGATGAGACCAACTTCCGCGAGGAGGCGCAACGCGCTATCAGGCTCTACATGAAGCGCAACATGCCGTTCGACGCGCTCTTCTGGAGCCGTGTCGTAGGCTGTTACGAGAAGGCGCTGGCGGTGCAGGTGGCGCTGCGCCAGCGCAAGCCGCGCGCCAAGGAGGCTACGTGAAGCTGCGCTACACACGCGACGTCGTCATCAAGAAAGTCAAAAGGATCGAGATGCGTATCGGGTACACCTTCGTCTGGCGCTACAAGGGCGCCGTCTACCAGTCCATCGTCAGCCACAAGTGCCCGCGATGCCGCCAAGCGGCTGTCGTGCGTCTTCCGGAGGCTCTGATAGCCCTTCAGCCTGACGACTCGACACACATATGCCACCCTATTGTGGGTGGATGTAACCACGGCTTCGCTCTTGACGGCGACTCGACAGCGAAGCAAGCTGACTCTTGAGATAACGGAAAGCGGTGAAGACAATGTCGAAGCAGACTAGAAAAACGCCCCTCGGTATCCTCAAGGCAGCGCTGAAACTCGTTTCCGATCCCAAACGTTGGACTAAGAGTGTGTTTGCTGTCGACAAGAACGGCTATTCGGTGCCTTCTACGGATCCTAGCGCCGTCCGGTGGTGTGCCGTCGGGGCCTTGACGAAGATCGGGGGCAAGACCGCCGCCAGATACGCTGCAGCACGCGCCTTGACAATCGCATGTGGTGGCGTCGGCATTACTGATGTGAACGACGGCCGCAACGGCCGTAAGCGCATCATCGCCGCCTTTCAGCGAGCCATCAAGAAACTCGCCAAGAAAGCCTCCGCCGAGTGACCGCTCTCCCCGACTACGACGCGTTGCCGGATACGACTCCCGAAGAGCCGGAGATTCCGCCGTGTAGGTACTGCGGGGGCCAGAAGTTCATAGTGTTGCCCCCCAACGACCTAGCAGACCACCGCGCCGTCAGATGCCCAGAGTGCAAAGGCACGGGGCTCGCGCCAGCGCCCCACAAGCCCCATAAGAGTGGTGTCGTCAAAAAGACGCCGTGACGCGAATGAATACCGACGCCGCTGCGCTCGTCATTCTCGAGGCGCAGCTCGCTAAAGCCACCGTCGTGCCGCGACTCTCTTCGCCAGACGAGGTGTCGCGTGTCGTCAGACTCGTTTCCGCCATACGCCGCAGCAAGCGGCAGAAAGCAGCCGTCAAGTGAATCGCAACGCCGTCCTCATTCTCGGGCGACTCATCTTCGCCGACAACGAACCGGACTTCCTCGCTTGGGCCACCTTCGTCGCCGCTCGCATCGACAAGGAGGCGGGTGTGGCGGTGCACGTCGACTTGCGCGACGAAGGCGATACGCTTCAGTCGACGCGCGTCGTTGCCCTCGACGAGGCCACAGAGAAGCTCGTCGAGAAGGCCGTGCAGCGCATCTGGCAGTCGTGGCTGGCGTTGTCGGAGGCCGAGGCGGCGCCCGACACGCAGCGCGGGGGGTACGCGTCGACTGTCGACGACTTCGATTCGCGACCAACCCCAACGATGGTGCGCAAGGCAATGCCGGTGGCGCGGAGGGCGTGATGAGCAGTCTAGATATGCGAGAACGTCTCCAGCGGCTCGACGACATGATCGCAGAGGGGCGCCTGCTTCGCGGCCAATGGCAAGACGGTAAGGAGCGCGCGTGCCTGCTAGCCGCACTGAGCCCTGAAGCCGGCAAGCAACAAACGTCCGGAGCGTGTCCGGTATCGGTGATGCCTCAATGGCTCGCTACACTCACACCTACTATGGATGATTGTGGCACCACGGAAGCTTGGCCGATAATGGTTAGGCGCTATGCCGACTTGGCCCATCGTTGGGTAGTGCTCACATCCGAAGATTGGAAACGCTTGGACTTCGAGGTCAGGGCTATCTACGTCAGCGCGGCCATCAGCCACGTACCCGACGAGACCTCTGATGCGCGCAAAGCCGCGCGAGACGTCGTCTCGCTGTGCGCTAGGGCCGCTAGAGGAGACTATCCTACCACCGAGCAGTGGTCGGCGGCGCGGTCGGCGGCGTCGGCGGCGGCGTCGGCGGCGGCGTGGGCGGCGGAGTCGGCGTCGGCGGCGCGGTCGGCGGCGTCGGCGGCGGCGTGGGCGGCGGAGTCGGCGGCGTCGGCGGCGCGGTCGGCGGGGTCGGCGGCGCGGTCGGCGGCGTGGGCGGCGCGGGCGGCGGCGTCGGCGGCGCGGTCGGCGGCTTCGGCGGCGCGGTTGGCGGCGTGGGACAGAATGACGACTCTTACGTTGGATGCGATCGAACGCAAGATTCAAGAAAGAGAAGGTACGTGATGGGTTTCCAACAGAAGGCCCCCGAGGGCAAGAAGAATAAAGACGCTCCCGCGCCTTCGCGCGTCAATCGCGGCTTGGTGCACCACCGCGGCGCTAACCCGGCGCGCACCTACTTCACTAACCACACGACGGGCGCTTGCGTCGATAAGGGCTCGTATGGCGGGCGCCAGGTCGGCTACGGGCGCGATGCTGGCTGGGGCATCGCCCGGAAGGACGCAAAGTTTGCCGTCTTCCGTCGGGTGTACATCGAGGTCGACGGCGTGCTTGCGCTGCACACCCTCGCCATCCTGCGGGGGCGGTACGCCACCGTGAGGCAGCAACAGCAGTTCGGTGTCGACCAGAAGGGAGAGCGACTGCCGGAGGAGTATACGCAGCCGCCGCCGACGCCGCCGGAGGCGCCACGATGAAGTCACGTACGCCACGCATGCCGAAGGCGGAACCGATGCGCCTCCGCCT